>Ga0180007_10000970_pt1 | contig 41943 bp, 40 predicted proteins | sample MM_PC_MetaG_FD_121122 | JGI IMG/M metagenome (GOLD analysis project Ga0180007, IMG submission 121122) | Groundwater microbial communities from the Aspo Hard Rock Laboratory (HRL) deep subsurface site, Sweden - MM_PC_MetaG | ecosystem: Environmental > Aquatic > Deep subsurface > Groundwater... | reverse complement strand
TTGTTCATCTGTGAAATAATATAATCCCATTTCATCACCAGCTTCCTATTATCTCTATTATAAAGTAAAAACCCTATAGCCAGGGTCTTTTTTCAAAGAGTCCGTTTTATAGGGTACATTTTACTTCACTTGTTGAAGTGTTTTTTTTGATTTAGTTTTGATTTTTTAATATTGATTATTCACAGATTGAAGCACCATTTCATAAATGGTATAATAAATTCAAAAGAGGTGGTTATATGAAACATATTGAAACAAAACAAGCACCACAAGCAGTGGGTCCTTATAGTCAAGGTGTGTTTGTTAAAGATACACTTTATGTATCTGGACAAATTCCCTTTGTTCCTGAAACAATGACATTAGTCTCAAATGACATATCAGATCAAACAAGACAAAGTTTAAATAATATACTTGCCATTGTTAAAGCTGCTGGATTGCAAAAAGAAGATATCGTACGATGTGGTGTCTTCATGACTGATTTAGGTGAGTTTTCTAAAATGAATGCTATATATGCAGAATTCTTTGGAGCTCATAAACCTGCAAGAGCAGCAGTTGAGGTTAGAAGATTACCAAAAGATGTCTTAATAGAAATTGATGCGATTGCAGTTAAACCATAATATGAAGCAATCCTTATATAAGTATCGCAATATTTTATCTGTAGGTGTACTTATCATCTTTTTTGTCATGGAATACTTATCTATCTTAATTCAGGAAGGCGTTTCCGTTAGAATGTTTGATTTGCGGATGTTTACTGGATATGACTTTAATTATGCAACTACATTCTTAAGTGAGATTAGCGAAAAAGGAAAAAACATCTATTTATGGGTTCAATTACCTTTGGATTTCATTTTTCCATTATTCATAGCGGCTTTCTTTAGTATTTTTTTCTATGAGAAGACAAAGAGAAAAGAAATGGTATTTCTAGGTTTTGCACCTATGATCTTCGATTATACTGAAAACATATTGATCATCATTATGTTAACAACAGTAAATTTAACTCCAAGTATTGTTCAAATAGCAAGTATAGCAACAATCATAAAGGGCATATTATATACAGTCAATATCATATACACTATCATTTTATACGTAAGAAGCAGAAAACAAAAGGCATTGGAACAAGCAGCACAAAAAACACACATATCAGTACGAGGTGATTTTATGGATATATTGAAACACAATAGAAAAGCATGGGATAAGCAAGTAGAAGGTAAAAATATCTGGACAGTACCTGTAGACCATGAAACAATAGAAAAAGCGAGACTAGGTGAATTTGCATTGCTATTAACACCAAAAATACCAGTTCCTATGGATTGGTTTGGTGATATCAAAGGCAAAAAGGTTTTATGCTTAGCATCTGGTGGTGGACAACAAGCACCGGTATTAGCTGCTGCTGGAGCTCATGTAACCTTATTAGACAATAGTCGCAATCAATTAAAACAAGATGAATATGTAGCTCAAAGAGAAGATTTGAACATCAGAATCATTCAAGGTGACATGAGAGATTTGTCCTTATTCAAGGATGAGACATTTGATCTCATTTTTCATCCAGTATCCAATCTATTTGTTGATGATGTCAATAAAGTATGGAAAGAAGCATATCGAATCTTGAAGAAACAAGGAAGATTACTTGCTGGTTACTGCAATCCTGTTTTATTTATTTTTGATTATGCAGAATGGGAGAAAAGTAAAGAGCTTGTATTAAGATATAAAATCCCTTATTCTGATTTAGAGCAATTACCAATAGAAGAATTGGAAAACAGAATCAAAGATGAGGATCCCTTAGAATTTGGTCATTCACTAGATGATCAGATTGGAGGACAAATCAAAGTCGGGTTCACCATTCATGGTTTCTACGAAGATCAGTTTGGTGGAGAATTCTTAGATGATCATATTAAAACATTTATTGCTACTCTAGCAATTAAATAAATCACTAACCGAGTTCAAAAGAATTCGGTTTTTTTGTGTTTTTTTTCACATATTTGTATCCTTAGGCAAAGTTCATAGAAAGTTCACAAAGAATCATTACAATAGAGGCATAACATAAGGAGGTAATAATCATGTTACAATTAAAAAATATCAAAAAGGATTATATGGTAGGTGGGTTACCAGTACCAGCATTAAATGGCATTAATTTAGAGTTCCAAAAGAATGAGTTTGTTTCAATTTTAGGAGCTTCTGGAAGTGGAAAGACGACACTACTCAATATCATTGGTGGATTAGATCGCTACACAAGTGGTGATTTACTCGTTGACGGCAAATCAACAAAAGAGTTTTCTGATAACGATTGGGATGCATATCGAAATGCTACAATTGGATTCGTTTTTCAAAGCTACAATCTAATTTCACATCTATCAGTTTTAGATAATGTAGAAATGGCGTTAAGATTATCTGGAGTTTCAGCAAAGGAACGCAAAGAAAGAGCAACCAAAGTTCTTGTTGAAGTTGGACTTGCAGATCATATTCATAAGAGACCTAATCAATTGTCTGGTGGACAAATGCAACGTGTCGCTATTGCTAGAGCACTTGTTAATAATCCTATGATATTATTGGCAGATGAACCATCAGGGGCACTGGATAGTAAAACGAGTCACCAAATATTAGAATTAATTAAAGAAATATCAAAAGATAGACTTGTTATAATGGTTACGCACAATGCTGAGTTAGCCAAAGATTTCTCGGACCGCATCGTACAACTTGTCGATGGTAGAGTTGTTGAAGATTCAAGACCAGTTCAAATAAATGCAGATCAAATGGTTAATGACAGAATGCTCAATAAAAAGACATCGATGAGCTATTTAACAGCTCTTAAAACCAGTTTTAAGAACTTACTTACAAAAAAAGGCAGAACTTTAATTACTGCTATTGCAGGAAGTATAGGTATTATTGGCATTGCTCTAGTCTTATCGATATCAACAGGTATGACTAGTTATGTTGATGAAATGCAAAGTGATACGTTAGCAGGATTCCCTTTGACCGTATCTAGCATTGTTTCTACTAACATTTTTTCAGGACCAAGACAAGGTATGGAAGATCTAGGTGTTTCTGATGGATCCTTTATAGATGACCCAATCATTTATTCTTATGATGAGATTAGCAACACAACGCTACATACCAATATCTTTTCAGATGAATTCTTGAGTTATTTGGATCAAATGGATACCTCACTTTATAATTCAATATCCTACACTAGAGCAATCTCACTTAATATAATTGCCGAAACAAGTGCTGGTGGTTATACTAAAGTAGTTTCAAATCAGTCAATGAATCCATTTATGAGTTCTGGTACTGTTCTAAATGAAATTCCTAACAGCCCAGAATTTATTCAATCTCAATATGATATTTTAGCGGGACAATATCCTACTGCATTTAATGAACTTGTTCTCATTGTCGATACTCAAAATCAGATTGATGTGAGCATTTTGGAGTCACTTGGAATTTCTATTGAGGAGGATTATGCATTTACAGATTTTTTGGGTAAGACATTTAAGATAATTCCCAACGATCTATATTATACTTCTTTAGGAAGCACATACATTCCAAGCACTGATTATGAAGTAATGTATCAAAGTATAGAAGCAGTGACAATTTCTATCGTCGGAATTCTTCGAGTTAATGAAGACGCTTCTACTGAACTGTTATCCTCTGGTATTGGATATACGACATTCCTAACAGATTATATGATTGAAATGAATTCAACTTCAAATATTGTTGTTGCACAAGAAGCTTCACCAACAATCAATGTGTTAACTGGTCAATCATTTAATACTCAACTAACTTACGACACTGTTATGAGAGTCATTGGTGGTGATTCTGCACCTACAGGCGTACAAATCTATCCTGTTTCATTTGAATCAAAAGATGAAATTAAGGCATATTTGGATGATTATAATATTGGATTAACTGAAGTTGATTCAATCGTGTATACTGATCTTGCAGAAACGATTTCATCAACGATCTCTACTTTAATATCCACAATTACTGTTATATTAGCAGCATTTGCTGGTATCTCACTTGTTGTATCATCAATTATGATTGGTATTATAACATACGTTTCAGTCGTAGAAAGAACTAAAGAAATTGGAATTATGAGAAGTTTAGGTGCACGTAAAAAGGACATTTCAAGAATATTCAATGCTGAAACAATTCTAATCGGATTCTCATCTGGTGTGATTGGAGTGCTCATTGCAATGGCATTAAATATTCCAGTCAATATCATCATCAATAGATTAATTGGTGTACCAGGATTTTCAACACTTAACTTAACAAGTGCATTAGGGCTCATTATCTTAAGTACTATATTAACATTGGTTGCTGGACTTGTTCCAAGTGGAATTGCTGCAAGAAGAGATCCAGTAGTTGCTTTAAGAACAGAATAGGATTTAGATTTACGTGCTATAATTTAGAAGTAATATGGAGGTGTTTCTATGATTAAGATACTCATTATCGAAGATGACTATAACATTAGAAAACTCTTTTCAAAATATCTATCGTATCAAGGATATCAAACAATCGAAGCAGAGGATGGCGAAAAAGCCATCCGAATCTTTGAAAATGAACATATAGATTTAATGATTACCGATATTATGATGCCTTTAATGGATGGTATTACGTTAACTCATAGAATAAGAAGGTCACATCCAGAATTACCTATACTTATGCTGACTGCTTTAGATAGTTTTGATGACAAAGAAAAAGGATTTATGAGTGGTGCAGACGATTATATGGTTAAACCGATTGATTTAAACGAAATGTTGCTACGCATTAAAGCATTACTGAGAAGATATCAAATTGTTAGCTCAAACAAGATTGAGCTGAAAAACTTTCTACTTGATTATCAATCAGGAGAATGTATCCTTAATGGAATCCATGTTGAATTAACAAGAAAAGAATTTTTATTGATATTTAAATTATTATCATCTCCCAATAAAATCTATACAAGAGAACAACTTATGAATGAGATATGGGGATATGATTCTGAGAGTTATGATCGAACAGTTGATACACATATTAAGCGATTAAGAGAGTCAATCAATTCAGAAGATTTCGAAATCATAACCGTAAGAGGGCTTGGATATAAGGCGGTGCTTAAATGAAAAAATTATCAGGAAAGATTTTAGTGACGATTTTTATTGTATTTAGTATTTCGACATTATTTCCACGCATGATCCTTCTAAACCTTGTTGATTTTCCAGCTCAAGAAGTTTTCCGATCACCGTTTTTCTTGATTGGTATGCTTGTTACTGCATTCATCAGTTTAACGTTGTTTGGATTAGCAATCAAATATATGATTATTAATAGAATACGATTATTAAGTTCTGCAACCAAACAAGTTGCCCATGGTCATTTCGACATTCACATCGAATCTAAAGGTCATGACGAATTAACTAGTTTGACAAATGATTTCAATCAAATGGTAAGAGAACTGCAGGCAAATGAATATCTCAATAAAGAATTTGTTAGAAATTTCTCTCATGAATTTAAGACACCAATTAGTGCAATCAAAGGGTATGCAGAGATGATTGAATCAGGAAGTCTTACTCTAGAAGAGATTATTGAATATTCGAAGATAATTGTGACAGAGTCAACGAGATTATCCAATCTATCAAAGAATATGCTTCAACTATCTGTTCTTGATAGCACTTCAATTATCAAAACTGATCAAGAATTTAATGTATCTGAACAAGTTAGAAGTGTGATTCAAATGTTACAACTATCATGGGAAGAAAAAAGACTTGATTTAAATCTTGAAATTGATGAAGTCCATGTTAAAAGCAGTAAGGAATTGACGTATCAAATTTGGAAAAATCTGATTGAAAATGCCATAAACTATTCTGTTGAAAATCAGAAATTAGATATTGCTGTAAAACTTGAAGACAAAAAAGTGATATTTCAGATCACAAACTATGGTATAGGCATCTCTTTGGAAGAACAACAACATATTTATGATCTATTTTATGTCATTGAAAAATCACGCCATCAAACAAGTAGCGGTATTGGACTATCCATAACAAAAAAAATTGTTGAAAAACTTAAAGGTGATATTGAAGTCACAAGTAAAGAATCCGAATATACGACATTTAAGGTATCACTACCGGTGAAGTCAAATTAGAAAAAGACTCGATGTCTTTTTTTATTTCTTTGAAAAAGACTCATATTAGATAACATATACATATCCTATGAAAATGGTATAATCATAATGAAGATGATAATAATCATCGATGTTTTTGGAGGATCATATGCAAACAAATTATGATATTGTGGTTGTCGGTAGCATCAACATGGATTTATTTTTTGAAATCAATAAAATGCCAGCTTTAGGTGAAACCATTGAAGGTCAGGCTTTTCACTTTCTTCAAGGTGGTAAGGGAGCTAATCAAGCAATAGCTGCTGCCAAACTTGGGAACAAGGTTGCTATGATTGGTTGTGTCGGTCAAGCTGCATTTGGTGCGCTAGCTGTAAAAAATTTTGAGAAATATGGTGTCAATCATACCCATGTTTATCGTGTTGCAGACTATACAGGTGTTGCATGTGTAACAATTCAACAGTCAAAAAAAAGAGATAACTCGATTATCAGTGTTCCAGGTGCTAATAGAAGAATTACTAAAGATATGATTGATCAAGCTAAACCGATTATAAAGAAAGCTAAAATTGTTTTATTGCAGCTTGAGATTCCTTTAGAAATTGTTGAATACGTGATTGAGTATTGCTATGACAACAAAGTACCTGTCATATTAAATCCATCTCCTTATCAAACAATAAAACAAGAGATCATTCAAAAACTAACATTTATCATTCCTAATGAAATTGAAGTGCATCAAATGTTTACCAGTCATTCGATTGAGTTAAGCTGTGCACAATATCCAAATAAAGTGATTGTTACTCGAGGTTCTATGGGAGCTGTTTTTCATGATCGAATGGAGCTCAAAATTGTCGATGGCATCAAGGTTCCACTTGTGGACACAACAGGTGCTGGTGATGTGTTCTTAGCTGCTTTTGCTTCTGAATATATTAAATCAAAACAAATAGAGGAAAGTATCAAGTTTGCTAACATCTGTGCAGGTATGTCAGTGATGAAAATTGGAGCTCAAGAAAGCTCACCAACCATAGAAGAAGTTCTTTATTACATCAAACATAATCAATAAGATCAACAACATAAAATATCAGTTCATTAAGACTAGAGTTAAAATAAATAAAAGCGCTTACAAAAAGGGTTTATTTTCTACTGTCTATGATGTATAATCATAGTAGAGAGATAAAGGAGATATGCCATGGATAAAAAATATATTGCAGAACCTTATCGCATCAAAATGGTTGAACCAATCAAAGAGACTTCGAGACAAGAACGCGAAATGCTGTTGAAAAACGCAGGGTATAACCCTTTTTCTTTGAAGAGTGAAGACGTATATATCGATTTACTTACCGATTCTGGAACTGGAGCAATGAGCCAGGAACAATGGGGAGCAATGATGGTTGGCGATGAAGCTTATGCAGGAAGCAGAAGTTTTTTCAAACTAGAAAGTGTCGTAAAAAATATCACAGGATATCAATATTTTATGCCTGTTCATCAAGGTAGAGGAGCTGAACAAGTCTTTTTACCACAGTTAGTGACAAAAAAAGGGATGTATTATATTTCCAATATCCATTTTGATACCACAAGAGCACATGTTGAGCTTGCTGGAGCAAGAGCACTAGATTGCGTGATTGAGGCATGTTTTGATATTGATCTAGATCACCCCTTCAAGGGCAATTTTGATTGTGTTCAACTAGAAAAAATCATCAATTCAAAAGGTGAAGAAAATATAGCTGGAATCATCATGACCATTACGAACAACTCAGCTGGTGGTCAGCCTGTTAGCATGGAAAATCTAAGAGCAGTCAAACAGATAGCCAACAAATATCATATTCCCACCATCATCGATGGAGCAAGATATGCTGAAAATGCCTTCTTTATCAAACAAAGAGAAAAAGGCTATGAAAATAAATCAATCATCGATATTGCTCGTGAAGAGTGCAGTTATGCTGATGTCTTTTTAATGAGTGCTAAAAAAGATGGTCTTGTCAATATGGGTGGCATCATTGCCATTAAAGATAATGAAGAATTATTTAACAAATGTAAAGTTACAGTTATCCCTTATGAAGGGTTTCCTACATACGGTGGTATGAACGGTAGAGATATGGAAGCTCTCGCAGTTGGTCTTATGGAAGCATTAGATGAACGTTATTTAAGACATAGAATTGATCAGGTCAGATATCTAGGTGATAAGCTAAAAGCTGCTGGAGTGCCTATTCAATATCCTATTGGAGGTCATGCAGTCTTTGTCGAATGCAAGAGATTCGCACCACATATCCCTTCATATCAATTTCCTGCATTATCAGTAACCAATGCTATTTATTTAGAAGCTGGCATTAGAGCAGTTGAAATAGGATCATTACTTTTAGGTAGAGATCCAGATACTCATGAAAACAAAGTCTCTGAAATGGAATTGATGAGATTGGCTATCCCGAGACGTGTTTATACATACAAGCATATGGATGTCGTTGCTGAAGCTGTTATCCAAGTGTATCAGCATCGTCATGAACTTAAAGGATATGAATTTGTTTATGAATCACCAATTTTAAGACATTTCACTTCAACATTTAAACCAGTAGAAAAGAAACTGTAGGAGGCTTAAAATGATTGCTTACTTAGTTGTTGGATTAATTATGCTAATGTTTACCTTAGATGTCATTGTTTCACTATTAAATTATAATTATAGAAATAAACCCATACCTGAAAATGTTAAGGATATTTATGATAAGGAACAATACCAAAAATGGTTAAATTACACAATGGATCAAATGAGATTTGGACTCATAAAAAAAGTGTTTGACACTTTATTAATGGTAGGACTCCTTGTCTTTGGATTCTTTGGGACTTTAGAAGGATGGACCAATGGTTGGTTTGCAAGCCCCACATTAAGAACTTTATCTTTTCTTGGTGTCATTCTAGTAGGATTATCATTGATCAATATACCATTTAGTTATTATTCAACATTTGTTATTGAAGAAAAATATGGATTCAACAAAACCAAGAAAAAAACCTTCTTCTTTGATTTTGTTAAAAATCTAATATTGATGACAGTTCTCGTAGGTGCAGTGATTGCATTATTCAGTTTCTTATATTTACAATTCTCAGATAGCATTTGGTTGTTTGTGTTATTTGCGTGGATTGCTTTATCTATGATTATCGTTTTAATGTTTATTCTTAATGTTAAAGTGTTTGTTAAATTATTTAATAAGCTTTCTCCACTTCCTGAAGGTGAACTAAGAACGCGTATTGAAGCCATGGCAAAAGAAGTTGGCTTTGAGGTTAAAGCGATATCTAGCATGGATGCTTCAAAAAGATCGACCAAGCTCAATGCATTCTTTAGTGGATTGGGTAAGACAAGAGAAGTTGTTTTATTTGATACTTTAATTGAAAAGTTGTCAGATGATGAAATACTTTCAGTATTAGCTCATGAACTAGGACATGCCATGCATAAGGATGCTCCACGCATGATACTAGAGCGCATCATCATTTTTGGATTATATGCAGCAATCATTGGATTTATTATGCAATCACTAACTTTGGCTACTGCTTTTGGTTTATCAGGTATTCATTTAGGGTTTGGACTGATCTTGTTTACAATTTTAATTGAACCTATTGATTTCATCTTAGGCATACCTTTGAATTACTTAAGTAGAAAAGCTGAATATGCTGCCGATGCATTCTCTACCAAATATGTGGATAAAAAGCATATGATGTCTGCATTACGCATCTTAGTGACTGAAAATTATGCTAACTTGAATCCACATCCAATCTACATTTTATTACATTACTCACATCCTGCAATCCCCGATCGTTTAGGAGCACTAGAAAAGCTATGAAGGAGAATTTATGAAGAAATATAGAATTTTAGCAATCAATCCAGGATCAACTTCAACAAAACTAGCCATCTATGAAAATGAAAAACTGATTTATCATTATAGTGTCAGACATGATTCAAAGGAAATCAATCAATTTGAACATATCATAGATCAATATGATTTTAGAATGAAGTCCATCATGGAAGCTCTTTTCGATTCAAAAGTAGATTTATCATCATTAGATGCAATCGTTGGTCGTGGCGGTATGCTAAAGCCTATCGAAGGTGGAACATATGAGGTCAACAATGAAATGGTTGATTTCATGAAAAAAGCACCTCGTGGTGAACACGCATCAAATTTAGGGTGTGTGATTGCAAAAAATTTAGCAGATCAATACAAGATTCCAAGCTACATCGTTGATCCAGTTGCTGTTGATGAGATGGAAGATATCGCAAGATATACAGGTATGCCAGAAATTCAAAGAGTCAGCCTATTTCATGCACTTAACCAAAAAGCGGTTGCCCTAAAGGCAAGTAAGGATTTAAATAAAAAATATCAAGAACTCAATTTGATTATTGCTCACTTAGGCGGTGGGATAAGTGTTGGAGTTCATCAAAAAGGCAGAGTCATTGATGTCAATAATGCATTAGATGGCGATGGACCTATGTCTCCAGAACGTAGTGGTTCAGTACCACTAGGTCCACTATACAAAATGGCCTTATCAGGAAAATACACACTCAAAGAAATTCAAAGAAAAAACTATGGGCAAGGCGGTTTAGTCGCCTATCTAGGAACAAATGATGGTGCAGAAATCAGAAAAAGAATTCTTTCTGGAGACCAGAAAGCAAAGTTCATTTATGAAGTTATGTGTTATCAAATCGCAAAAGAAATTGGCAGTTGCAGCACAGTTCTCAAAGGAGATGTTGATGCAATCATCATTACAGGTGGTCTTGCCTATGACACAATGACAGTTGATCTGATCAAAGAAAGAGTTGATTTTATTGCACCTGTACTTGTTTATCCAGGTGAAGATGAAATGGAAGCTTTAGCCTATGGTGCTTATCGGGTACTTAAAGGTGATGAAAAAGCAAAAATATATAAGTAGGTGATCTTATGATTAGAACAATGCAAGATATTGTCAAAAGAGCGCAATTATTAGAAAGAAAAAAAGCTGTAGTTGCAGTAGCAAATGATGAACACGTGCTAGAAGCTGTCCACATGGCAACGCTAGATCACATCATTGAAGCTATCTTGATAGGTAATGAAAAAGAAATCAAAGAAATGATGTTCAAATTACATATGGATTATCATCAATACCAAATCATCGATATTTCAGATCCTGTATTGGCATGTGAAGAAGCTGTGAAGATGATCAGTAGTAATCAAGCCGACATCTTAATCAAGGGCTTGGTTGATTCATCTATTATCCTTCGTGCTGCATTAGATAAAGAGTTTGGGATGAGAACACCCAACCGTATTTCTCATGTCAGTGTGATGGAAATACCCACCTATCACAAGATCTTATTGATGAGTGATGGAGCAATGAACATTGCTCCCGATGTAGAAATCAAACATGAAATCATTGAAAATGGAGTTGCTATTGCTCATGCTTTAGGCATAAAAAATCCTAATGTTGGTTGTATAGCAGCTGTAGAAAAAGTGAATCCCAAGATGCAAGCTACTTTAGATGCTCAAGAATTAATCAGTAGAAATCAAAATGATAGAATCAAAGGGTGCATCGTAGGTGGTCCATTTGCTATGGACAATGCAATCAATAAAGAAGCAGCAATCCATAAAGGCATTTTGGATCCTATGGCAGGAGATGTTGATTTTCTTTTGATGCCTCAAATTGAATCAGCCAATATATTTTATAAGAGCATGATGTTTTTAGGAAATGCTAAGAGCGCTAGCGTTATTGCAGGTGCTAAAAAACCGATTGTACTTACAAGCAGAGCAGATTCAAAAGAAAGCAAATACTATAGCATTGCTTTGGCAGCTTTAGTTGCAGATCACCATTAAAAAAACCTTCAACGAAGGTTTTCTTTTTTTTATTTTATTTTTATTATTATCTTAAAGATTAATCAATAGGAACTTGAATGACTTTGAGTCCATTTGATCTCAAACTTTTAACTTCAACCTCTGATGCGAACACATCAGTAATCAAATAATCTAATTGAGAAATTGATCCTGATAAGAAGCTATGAACCTTTCCAACTTTATTTTTATCAGCTAAAACAAATTTCATCCCTACAGTATTTTTAAGCATAATTTCATTAATGGCTACTTCCTGTAAGACAGCAGTTGTAAATCCGCCCTCAGCTGATATACCACTACAACCCAGAAATGATTTAGCAGCTTTAACCCTGTTCAGATTATTGATAGCAAAATCACCAACGAGTGATTCCTTTGGCATTCGTAATTCACCACCGGTAAGTACAACAAACAGATTATCCTTAGATTCACAAAAAATTGCTTTTCCATTATTTGTTACGATGGTGACTTGCTTTGCAGTGATATATTCAAGCATCAGCAATGCTGTTGAGCTCGTATTGATGAAAATTGTATCACCATCCTCAACAAATCTTGCTGCAGCTTTAGCAATAGCATGCTTATTTAAAGTCAAAGAAGAACTAAAGATGTTCGTTGTGAAGTTAATCTTATTTAAAGAAGCACCACCTCGATGTCTTTCAATCAAATCTTTTCCTTCAAAGTAATCAAAATCTCTACGGATTGTAATTGGAGAGGTTTTTAATTGTTCTGCTAATTCCTCAACTGTAACATTGGTTCTATATTCAATGATTTTAAGAATATGTTCTCTTCTTTTTTCGATTGCTGCTTTACTGTTTCTCATATATCCCCCTATTGATAATTCTTAACATGTGCTAGATTTGGTGCAATCTCTTGAGCGTCCTTCAAATAAACCGCTTCCTTTTGCAAGCCCTTTAATTTACAGAATCTCGCATATGAAATATAATAATATGATTTTTCTCTTGGATTTAAATAATTTGGATTGATATTTCTTAAACCGTCTTCAGCCTTTGTCATATTTTGCTTGTATAAGTAATAGTCAGCAGAAATTTGACTGAGTGAATATATAGGTTTAACAGCATATCTTCTTTTGGTTTTCACTTTATAAGCAATCGTAATCAATCTGAAATACTCTGTAGCTTTTTCAAAATCTTGATGATATAAGGATAAATAGAACTGATTGAAGTTATAAACTAATTTCAAATTGGCACTTGTTTGAAAATGAGGATTTGAAATATGTTTTTCTAGGGATTCATAATCTCCTTGATCCATATAGACTAAAGTGTGAAAAATCAAAAGAGGATGCTTATAACCTTTAATGATGTCATATTTTTTAAGCTTAGCTGCGATTTCTAAAGCCGCTTCTGGATTGCAATCCAATACCAAACGTTTTGTTGCCTGCTTGTAGAAAAACTTTAAAATTTCTGATAATAGAAAGAAAAACGAGAAGAATACGGCAATAATGATGATCATAATCCGATTAATCCATTCTGTTTGTTCTAATGCAAATTTCGTACTAAAAAAAACGAATACAATAAACAGAACAATCATCATAAATATGCGCATCTTGTCGCCTAAAATCAACTTTCTCAATGTAAACATAATCCACCTCACGAGTTCATTTTGGAGCTCTTTTTTTTCAGTATAGCAAAAGAAATCATAAATGTAAACGTTTACGGCGTTATTTGTTCATAAAAATGGGAACATATGATAAATAATAGGTAAAAATAGGCTTAAAAGCAAAATTATGTTGTTTTAATGAACAAATAAACATATAATTAAGATAAATTTGTATCGTATGAAAAATAAGAAGAATAAGGAGCTGATTATAATATGGCAAAAGTTGATGAAATTACAAAAGATTCATGGCTAAGAAGCACTTTTCCTGAATGGGGTACCTGGCTTAATGAAGAAATCGATGAAGAGGTTGTCAAACCTAAAACGGTAGCTTTATGGTGGACAGGATGTATGGGGTTTTGGCTCAAAACAGACAAGAGCACAAATATTGCTGTTGACTTATGGTTTGGTAATGGTAAGAGAACCCAAAAGAGCAAACTGATGGTTGAAGGACACCAAATGGCAAATATGTCAGGCGGTAGACTAACACAACCTAATAGAAGAGCACAACCATTTGTTTTAGATCCATTTGAAGTCAGACACTTAGATGCAGTGGTTGCTACACATTATCATGCGGATCATATGGATGTAAGCTTTGCATCAGCAGTTCTAAAAAATATCAAAGAACCTATTCCATTTATTGGGCCACAAGCTTCAGTTGATTTATGGATCAAATGGGGAGTTCCTACTGAACGTTGTATCGTTGTTAAACCTGGTGACTCTGTTAAGGTTAAAGATGTTGAAATCTTAGCATTGGATTCTTTTGATAGAACATGTTTAGTCACACAAGACAAATATGAACCACTTGCTGGCACAATTCCTAATATGGATGAAAAAGCAGTCAATTACTTATTTAAGACATCTGGTGGAAATATCTATGATGCAGCAGATTCACATTATTCAATCAGTTTTGCTGATCATGGTAAAAAGCATAAGATTGATGTTGCATTTGGAGCATATGGTGAAAATCCAGTTGGTATTGCTGACAAACAAACATCAGTTGACATCTTAAGAATGGCAGAAGCACTACAAACAAAAGTGGTCATTCCACTGCATTATGACATTTGGACCAATTTCATGGCAGATCCAAAAGAAATCACATTCTTATATGAAATGCGTAAATACAGACTTCAATACAAGTTTGAACCATTTATTTGGGAAGTCGGCGGAAAATATGTATATCCCGATGATTTAGGTAAACGCGAATATCACCATAGAAGAGGATTTGAGGATGCTTTCGAGCATGAGCAAAATATACCTTTCAAATCTTTATTATAGGAGAACATTATGTTACTAGAAACAATCATAAAAAAGAATCATTATATCTTTTTAGATAAAGTCGATACATGGCAAGAAGCAATACGCATGAGCTGCAAGCCATTAGAAGATGATGGAACAGTGGAAACAAGCTATGCAGATTTGATTATTGAATGTGTTGAGAAATATGGTCCTTATATCGTTTTGTTTCCTAATTATGCAATGCCTCATTCGACAGAAGGAGCAAAAGGCGTAAATGGTACTGCTATATCATTTATGAAACTCAAAGAACCAATCTCATTTGATCCAAATGATCCATCCAAAGATGCGAAAGTATTCTTTACATTAGCATCCATAGATAAAGATCAGCATGTGGATAATATGCAACAATTGTTTGAAATGCTTACAGACGAACAATTGCTAGAAGATTTATTGTGGGTTAACTCAGTTGAGGACTTGAAGAGCCTCGCTGTAAAAAAATAGAAAAACAGGAGAGAAAAATGGACGCAGTATTAGATTTTTTACTTAGTATTTGGAAGTTCTTCGCAGATAACATTCTAACTCAACCAGCTTACTTTATTGGGCTTATCGTTGTTTTAGGTTATATCTTGCTAAGAAGACCATGGTATGAAGTTCTTTCTGGATTCGTTAAAGCAACAGCGGGTTATTTAATCCTTATCGTTGGTGCTGGCGGATTGGTTGGTAACTTTAGACCAATTTTAGTAGGGTTGAGAGATCGCTTCAACCTAGATGCAATGGTTATTGATCCTTATTTTGGACAAAACGCAGTTCAAGCTGGATTAGATGCTATGGGCACAGCATTCTCAGCAGTTATCGTTTTGTTGTTGGTAGCATTCATCTTTAACATTACTTTAGTAGCATTCAAGAAGTATACAAAGATGAGAGCAATCTTTACAACAGGGCATGTGCAAGTACAACAGGCTGCAACAGCATTCTGGTTAGTATTATTCGCATTCCCACAATTAGCTGACAGTACTTGGTTGCTTGTCATCATGGGCTTATTACTTGGTTTATATTGGGCAGTTGGTACTAACTTGACAGTTAAACCTACTCAAGATTTAACAGATGGCGCTGGTTTCTCTATTGCCCATCAACAAATGTTTGGTCTTGCAGTTATTTCCAAATTAGCTGAAAAGATGAATTCAGGTAAAAAAGTTTCTAAGAAACTTGAAGATTTGAATTTCCCAGGTTGGTTATCAATCTTCAATGAAAACTTAGTTTCTACAGCTATTTTAATGACATTATTCTTTGGAACAATTTTATTGGTATTAGGTAAAGATTATTTAACTACAGCAGGCTTCCTAGGTGTTGGTAAATCATTCTTCTTCTATATCCTAACAACTTCATTGAATTTCGCAGTTTATCTTGCAATTCTTCAATTAGGTGTTCGTACATTCGTTACAGAACTTTCTGCATCATTTAGAGGTATTTCTGAAAAACTTCTTCCAGGTGCTGTTCCTGGTGTCGACTGTGCAGTATCATATGGTTTCGGTTCTCCAAATGCGGTAACAATCGGTTTCTTATTTGGTGCATTCGGACAATTCTTAGCAATTGGCGCTTTGATCTTGTTAAAGAGCCCAGTATTAGTTGTAGCTGGATTCGTTCCAGTATTCTTCGATAATGCAACTATCGCTGTATTTGCTAATAATAAAGGTGGTATTCGTGCAGCTATGTTATTCCCATTCATCGCTGGTTTACTTCAAGTCTTCGGTTCAGCATTCATTGCTAGCTGGGTTGGACTTGCAGCTTATGGTGGATATCTAGGTATGCTTGACTGGGCAGTATTATGGCCAATATTCACAGTATTAATGAAGTTCTTAAGCTACGCTGGTGTTGTTATTATCGTTGTCTTCTTAGTATTAATTCCACAACTACAATATCGTGCAGACAAGAAGAACTATTTCTTAATCACTGATGATTATGAAGCATACAAAGCTAACAAAGAAAAGGAATTAAGAGTATAATAGTATTATATAAAGTTAAAAACGTTTTTTGAAAGGAGACGAATTTATGATCAAGGTTTTAGTAGCATGTGCAAATGGTGCAGGTTCGAGTTTGCTAATGAAAATTAATGTGGAAAAGGTGTTTAAGAAATTAGAAGTGCCTGTCCAAAAAATCCATCATTGTTCGCTTTCTGAAGGCAAGAGTTCCGCATTGCAATATGATGTAGTTTTCTGTCCTTTAACATTCATCAGTATGTTTCAACAAGCTATTGATAAAGGTGCTATCGTCATTGGATTGCGAAATATAATGTCGCAAGCAGAAGCAGAAGAAAAGATTATTGCAGCTGGTATTGTCGAAAAATATAAAAAATAAGATAAAATGTTTGTGGGCGATGGATTTCCATTGCCCACAAATAATCTTTTAGTCGTCTTTTTAATTCGGCTAAAATCTATTTTTGATTAGAGGTCAACAACATGGAACTGAAATTACTTAAAGAAAAAGGCAAGGATGTTAGACTTGTTGTTTTTGATTTAGACGGTACACTTTTAAACAGTAAAAGCAAGATATCATATCACAGCAAACTCGCAATCAATGAATTGAGAAAAAAAGGGATTAAGATAGCAATTGCTTCAGGACGAATCTTCACAATGTTAAAGAGTTTCTATGAGGATTTAAATCTGAAGGATTTTGTGATTTCCTCAAATGGTGCTGCAATCGATGATTTAACAACCAATCAACCAATACAACAACTGTTTGCTTATCCAGAGGATTCAAAAAAAGTTGTTGAGTTTTGTGTTGAAAACCATATCGAGTGTAATATATTAAAAAGAAATGCATGTTATTTTCAGGAATATAGTGCTAGACTCGCTAAGTTTAATTTATATAATGAACATGCAGTAGAACAAAATTCAGAACCTATTGATATCGTCATATATGAGCATGGCATTGATCATTATGAAGGCATTGAGAAATTATTAATTTATGAAACAAATTCAACGAAAACAAAAAAAGTACAACGCTTCGTTGATCAAAATACAAAATTAATCCACATGACATCAGGCGAGGGGTATGTGGACATTTCAGCAGTTGGTGTCAGCAAAGGTGAGGCAGTTAAGAAAATAGCTGAATACATGAATATTGGAATAGAACAGGTTTGTGTTTTTGGAGACTATGATAATGATATCAGTATGCTAGAAGTAGCTGGTATAAGTGTTGTCATGTCCAACGGAACAAAAAATGCATTGAAATATGCTGACTTTATCACGTTATCAAATGATGATGAAGGCATCGCATATGCAATTAAAGAACTATTACTATGAGGGATAATATATGAAAATAGAAAAAATTATACTAGATGAAATGTATCGTGCATATTCAACAGGTAGTGTCAGAATCAATGGGGATTTGCACGCTATCATAGCAAGCGAAGCTATTGATGGTATGTGTGCTGCTTATCATGGAAAAGATTTTAAAGAGAAAAAAATTGTTTGGGAAAAAGCTGGTGGAACGATGTCAATCATTGAACTCCCAGATACCAATGGTGAGTTTTTAGCTGTTCAGAATTTCTTCCCAGGGTTTAATGGATTAACAGCTAAGGTCGTTCATGTTGTACCAAAAGGCAATGGATTTGAAGTCAGTGATTTTATATCTCTACCTTATCTACACCGTTTTGATATCATTGAAGTAGGTGGTGTGAAACATTTTATCGGTGCTGCATTATGCACATCAAAAACAGAAAGAGAAGACTGGTCTGATCCAGGAAAGGTGTTTGTGGGTATCTTGCCCGATGATCTTTCTAAAGGTATGTCAGTCAAACCCATACTAGAAAATCTTACGCATAATCATGGATACTATCAAGCGACTTATCAGGGTAAAAAAGCAGCTTATATCACTTCAGATGAAGGTGTGTTTGTGTTTATTCCACCGCAATCACAAGATGAACAATGGGTAATCAATCATATCATTAAAACAAGAGTAAGTGATGTTGCAGTATTTGATATCGATGGTGATGGAAACCAAGAAATTCTTTCTATTGAGCCATTCCACGGTAATCAAATGCATATCTATAAAGAAATAGATGGCAAATATGAAATCATTTATACTGTTCCTAGACCTGTTGAATTTGCTCATGCAATATGTGGCACAACACTTAGAGGAAAACCTGTTTTTGTTTGTGGTATCAGAAGATTGAATGCTGAACTTTTCTATATTGAGTACAATCAGAAAAAGAAAAATTTTGAAATCACAGTAATCGATGAGAATATTGGAACAGCCAATATCGTCGTCATTAATGAAGAGAATAGAGATATCATCGTGGCTGCAAACAATACCATTCATCAGGCAGCTGCATATATCATCAAATAGATAATAAGGGGTGATGAAATGCTTCTAGAAACAAAACAAAGAGTTTTAAAAGCAAATCAATTATTACCAAAATATGATCTCGTCAGATTCACATGGGGCAATGTTTCAGAACGTGATCTTGACACAAATTATATCGTCATCAAACCTTCAGGCGTGAAGTACGATGATTTGACAGTAGATCATATGGTTGTCTTAGATTTAGATGGCAACATCATTGAAGGAAAACTTAATCCTTCAAGTGACACAAAAACCCACATAGAGATCTATAAGGCATTTCCTTTAGTGTCAGGTGTTTGTCATGTTCATAGCACTTATGCAACCTCCTATGCTCAAGCAGGAAAACCTATTCGTGCTTTAGGTACTACTCATGCAGATTACTTTTATGGTGATGTGATGTGTGCGCGAGTGTTAACAAAAGAAGAAATAGAAGAAGATTATGAAAAGAATACTGGAAAACTTATTGTAGAATCTTTTAAGAATAAAGATATTCTTGCTACTCCTGGCATTTGTCTACAAGGACATGGTGTATTTACTTTTGGCAAAAGCGCAGACGAGTCTGTACACAATGCTGTAGTGATTGAAGAAGTCGCAAAAATGAATTCAATCACAGAAAGCATTAATCCTGACGTTAAGCCTATCCCACAATACTTGATGGATAAGCACTATTTACGTAAGCATGGTAAAAATGCCTATTATGGTCAGGGTAAGAAGAAATGAAAGCATATCAATTAGGACTTTATGAAAAATCAATGCCTAATGAATTGACTTTTTCTCAAAAGTTAAAAATCACTAAGAAATCAGGATTTGATTTTTTGGAACTCAGTGTCGATGAAACCGATGAGAAGTTAAAAAGACTTGATTACTCAATTGAGATAATCAATCAAATGCGACACCAAATGGAAAAAGAAGATGTATTCATTCAGTCTATATGTCTAAGTGGTCACCGGAAATATCCACTTGGCAGTGAGGATCCAATCATTTCCAAACAAAGTCTTGAAATCATGAGAAAAGCTATTTTATTTGCACATCGCTTAGGTGTTAGATACATACAAATTGCTGGCTATGACGAATATTATCAGACTTCTAATAAGCAGACACAAATCAATTTCTTAAAGAATTTAGAGCAGTCAGTCAAAATAGCATCAACCTATGGTGTGGTTCTTGCTTTCGAAACCATGGAAACAAGCTTTATGAATACAGTCACGAAAGCCATGAAGTATGTGAATTATGTTCAAAGTCCATACCTTAAGGTTTATCCCGACATAGGAAACCTTACCAATGCTGCAGAGCATAATCCAGATGATGTTATATTAGACTTGAAAAATGGTAAGGGGCATATTGTAGCTGCACATTTAAAAGAAACCAAACCCAATGTTTTTAGAAATTTGATGTTTGGCAAAGGACATACAAATTATCAAGCATGCTTAAAAGAATTAATCAGTCAAAATGTTTTTCTATATGTTGCTGAATTTTGGCATAATGACAAGAAAAATTGGCGTAACAATATCAAAAAAGCTTATACGTTCTTAAAAGAGGAAATTGAAGGAGCGATGAATTCATGAAATCAATTAAAAAGGGTAATGCAGTATCAAAAGGTATTGGCATCGGTAGAGCTTATATTTATAAGCAGTACATTCCAAATATTGAAGAAGAAATTGTTGATGCATCTTTGGTAGAATCAGAGTTAGAAAAATACATCAATACTAAAGAACAGGCAAGAATTGAGATTACGAAGATTCAAAGTTTCCTCGAAGAGAAAAACGATGAAAAATCAAAAATCTTTGGCGCACATCTTGAAATATTAAGCGATGTTGCAGTCATTGAAGAAGTGAATAACCTGATTACTGATATGCACTATTCACATCGCTATGCAATTAAAAATGTGTATGATATGTTTATTGACATGCTTTCGCAAGTTGATGATCTATTGATCAAAGAGCGTGTTGCCGATTTAAAGGATGTCAGAAACCGACTACTTCGTATCTCTGATGGTGTACCTGAACTCAATCTTTCATTATTGGATCAACCATCTATCGTTATTGCACAAGATTTATATCCATCTGATACAGCAACCTTAGATAGAAAAAATGTTCAAGCAATCATTACTGAAGTAGGTGGTATGACCTCACATACAGCGATTATTGCAAAGAGTTATGAAATTCCTGCAATTCTTGGAGTTGAACATCTATTAGAGGAAGTCAAACAAAATGAATGGATGATTGTAGATGCAATCAAAGGCAATATCATCATTAATCCAGATACAGAAACAATAGAAGCATATAAGAACAAGCAAAAAGAATACTTATTTAAACAAGAAATCATCAAGAAATATATCGATGTCAAACCATTAACCAAAAATGGAACAAAAATTGAAGTTTCTCTCAATATTGGCTCTGCTAGTCAAGAAGAACTGGATAATGAACCTTATGTTGATGGTGTTGGCTTATTTAGATCTGAATTCCTATATATGGAAAACACTCAGATGCCAACTGAAGACGAGCAATATGTGGTTTACAAGAAGGCATTAGAAAAGTTCAAACAAAAACCAGTTATTTTAAGAACACTTGATATTGGTGGAGATAAAGAACTCAGTTATCTTGAAATGCCTAAAGAAGATAATCCATTTTTAGGAAATCGTGCAATTCGATTATGCTTTGATCATCTTGAGATGTTTAAGACGCAACTTCGAGCAGCGCTTCGTGCTTCAGTATTTGGTAATTTATGGCTCATGTTTCCAATGGTTGGCAGTATGGATGACATTTATAAACTCAAATCCATTCTTGAAGAAGTTAAAACTGAACTCAATGAGAAGAAGATTGAATTCAATCCAAACTTCAAGTTTGGGATTATGATTGAGATTCCTTCAATTATCATGGTAGCGGATCATGCAGCACAAGAGGTAGACTTCGCAAGCATTGGAACCAATGACTTATGTCAGTATTTGACTGCAGTCGATCGGATGAACCCTATGGTTGCAAAATACTATCAAAGTTATGCACCTAGCATGTTTAGAGTGATTAAAATGGCAGTTGAGGCATTTGATAAAGCTGGGAAACCTATCTCAGTTTGCGGCGAATCTGGTGGAGATTTGATTGCTGCACCAATTCTTATTGGACTTGGCATGAGAAAATTAAGTATGAACAAATCATCTGTTGCTGGAATCAAGCGTATGATCACAACCCATACGATTAAGGAATTAGAAGATATTGCGACACACGCTTTAAACTTAAAGACAGAAGCTGAAGTTGTCGCATATGTCCAATCAGAACTTCATTCGGAGGAATAAAAAAATGTATAAGAAAACAGTACAAATCAAAAATCAATCAGGACTTCATGCAAGACCTGGTTCAGATTTTGTAGCATTAGCAACAAAGTTTAAATCAACGATTAAGATTAATAAGGTGGATCAGCCTAATCGTGTGGCAAATGCTAAATCGATTATTTTCGTTTTATCTTTAGGCATTAAAAAAGATACTGTCATTGATATCAGTGCAGAAGGTGAAGATGAAGTTGAAGCAGTTAATCAATTGGTAGCACTAATTGAAAATGGATTTGGTGAACTTTAGATCATCGTTTTGATATTTATCAGTATATATAAGGATGTAGTGCTTGCACTAGATCCTTTTTTTATGTTGCTTGGGGGTTATATCAAAGACATTATTGTGGTAGAATAAATCTATAAAGAAAGCGTTATCATTTTTTTAAAATTATAAAGTTAAACATAGAAATAGATCACTTGAGGTGGAACCATGATTATATTAAACGGTCAATCATTAACTTTGGAATTATTACATCAAATTGCTCGAAAGAATGAAAAAGTTTCGATTGCCAAAGAAAGTCAGGAACTTGTTTTAAAAGCTAGTCTTTTTGTTGAAAAGGTCGTTGAAGATGGTCAAGCTGTCTATGGTATCAATACAGGATTTGGACATCTTGCAAATGTTATTATTGACAAACATCAGGTTAAAAAGCTGCAAGAAAATCTACTTAAGAGTCATGCTTGTGGTGTAGGACAACCATTATCTATTGATATCGTTAGAGCAATGATGGCACTTAGAGTGAATGCTTTGATTAAAGGATATAGTGGTATCCGTCTATGTACTATCCAAAAGCTCATCGAAATGTTAAATAAGGATGTTACACCCGTGGTTTTTGAAAAAGGTAGTCTTGGGGCAAGTGGTGATTTAGCTTTGCTTTCTCATATGAGCTTACCTATTATCGGTCTTGGTGAAGTTTTTTATAAGGGACAAAGAATGAGTACGCTAGAAGCCTTTGCTAAAGCTGACATCAAACCCATAGAAGAACTTTATGCTAAAGAAGGATTAAGCCTGATCAACGGCACTCAAGCAATGAGTGCAATTGGTGGGTTGGTATTATATGATAGCTTAAAATTATTGAAATATGCAAACCTATCTTTATCCATGTCAATGGAAGCCTTAGGTGGTGTCATCGATGCTTTTGATCCTAGAATTCAAGAGGTCAGAGGTCAAAAAGGACAAATCAAAGCAGCAAAAGAGATGAGAGACAACTTAAAAAATAGTCATCACATCACACATCAAAATGAGCTCAGAGTCCAAGATGCATATAGTTTAAGATGTGCACCTCAAGTTCATGGAGCTATCACTGATGCTATGGAACATGTACTTGATATTGTTGAAAGAGAAATGAATGCAGTTACGGATAATCCGATTTTATTTGAAGATAAGGAACAAGCCATTAGTGCTGGTAATTTTCATGGTGAGCCGTTAGCTTTAGCCTTTGATTATTTAGGCATTGCAATTGCTGAACTTGCTGGTATTAGTGAACGCAGAATTGAACGTATGGTCAATCCTAACTTATCAAATGGACTACCTCCCTTTTTAGCAAAATGCTCAGGATTGAATTCAGGATTTATGATTGTTCAGTACACTGCTGCATCACTTGTAAGTGAAAATAAAGTGTTAGCACATCCTGCATCTGTTGACTCAATTCCATCTTCTGCAAATCAAGAAGATCATGTATCTATGGGATCTATTTCTGCAAGAAAAGCCCAATCCATTTTAGAGAATTCTAGAAAGGTCATAGCTATGGAACTCTTAACTGCAGCACAAGCTATAGACTTTAGAGAAAAAGCCCAATTAGGCGATAAAACAGTAAAGGCATATGAGTATATTCGTTCGATTATTCCATTTATAGAACATGATGAAGTTATGTATCCATACTTGCATCAAGCTGAAGAAATGCTTGTAGATGAAGCATTTGAAAACCATATATTCATGAAGGGGGATATGCATGTATAAAGATTTAGAAATCAATCTGGATCAGATTTTTAATCAATTACCTGAGTATCCCAAATTTGATCCAAATATCAGAAGAGCACCAAAAAGAGAATTGGTCTTGACTGATTCTGAAATTGAGTTGGCAGTCAAAAATGCACTCAGATATTGTCCTGCCATTTGGCATCAGGAATTGGCACCAGAATTCGCTCAAGAACTTTTAACCAAAGGACGTATTTATGGTTACCGCTTTCGTCTTAGCAAACGCATCTATGGCAAGCCAATAGAAGCGTATCAAGGACAAACAATAGAGGGTAAAGCATTTCAGGTAATGATTGATAACAATCTTGATTTCGAGGTAGCCTTATATCCATATGAGTTAGTTACTTATGGTGAAACTGGACAGGTATTTCAAAATTGGATGCAGTATCATCTTGTTAAAAAATATTTAGAAATCATGAACGATGAGCAAACATTAGTGATTATGTCTGGTCATCCTTTGGGATTATTCAAATCAGGAAAGTTTTCACCAAGAGTCATCATCACCAATGGACTGATGATTGGACAATATGATGACGCTCAAGGATTCCAAAGAGCATCAGCCTTAGGTGTAGCAAATTATGGACAAATGACAGCGGGAGGATGGATGTATATTGGTCCTCAAGGTATTGTTCATGGGACATATTCAACTCTACTCAATGCTGGAAGAACGAAACTTCATATTGATTCTAAGGACAATCTTTTAGGAAAATTATTTGTTTCCTCTGGTCTAGGTGGCATGAGTGGTGCACAAGGCAAAGCTATTGAAATTGCTGGGGGTGTTGGCATTATTGCTGAAGTTGACTTATCGCGAATTCAAACCAGATTTGAGCAAGGATGGGTTTCTTTGATTGCAAAAACACCTCAAGAAGCCTTTGAAGAAGCTGAACAAGCAATTTATCATAAGGAAAGTAAAGCCATAGCTTTTTACGGAAATATCGTCGACCTTTTAGCATATGCGGTAGAACATCATAAGCATATCGATCTCTTAAGTGATCAAACAAGTTGTCATGCAGCATATGATGGTGGATATTGCCCTCAAGGCTTATCCTTTGAACAAAGAACAGACCTATTAAAAAATGATAAGAACCAATTTATAGAACTTGTCAATCAAAGCTTAAAGAAACATTATGACATGATACATAAACTTGTTGAACAAAAAACATATTTCTTTGACTATGGCAATAGCTTTTTAAAAGCTGTTTACGACTCAGGAGTTAAAGAAATATGTAAAAATAAAGAAAATGATTTAGATGGATTTATTTATCCATCCTATGTTGAAGATATCATGGGACCTATTTTATTTGATTATGGATACGGACCATTTAGATGGGTGTGTCTATCAGGAAATTCAATTGACCTAGAAAAAACTGATCAGGCAGCAATGAACTGTATCGATTATAATCGCAGATTCCAGGATTTAGATAATTATAACTGGATTAAAGATGCTAAAAAGAATCAGCTTGTCGTAGGCACACAAGCAAGAATCCTATATCAAGATGCATATGGTAGATTAAAAATAGCACTTAAATTTAATGAAATGGTTAGAAACAAAGAAGTAGGTCCAATCATGCTTGGTAGAGACCACCATGATACAGGAGGCACTGACAGCCCATTTAGAGAAACATCAAATATCAAAGATGGTTCTAATGTCATGGCTGAAATGGCAACTCAAGTTGCCTTAGGAAATGCATCTAGAGGCATGAGTCTTGTCGCTTTACACAATGGTGGAGGCGTAGGAATTGGTAAAGTGATCAATGGTGGCTATGGCATGGTTTTAGATGGTTCAACTAGAGTTGATGAAATTTTGAAATCAGCCATGCTTTATGATGTGATGGCTGGTGTCTCAAGAAGATCATGGGCAAGAAATGAACATGCTGTTGAAACAGCTAGACTATATAATGAAATGGATAATAATTCAATGATTACAATGCCTTATATGGCAGATGATCAATTAATTAAAAAAGCCATTATCATAGCAAAGAAGGAGATCAAGTGATGAATCCTATCGTACAATGTGTCCCAAACATCTCTGAAGGTAGAGATATAGGTAAAATCAATTACATTACCGCACCGCTTAAAAATCAAGAAGGATTTAAATGTATCAGCGTTGAACCGGATCATGATTATAACCGAAGTGTGATTACCTTAATTGGAAATCCACAAGCCATGATAGAACCTTTGATTGAATTTTTTAGAAGAGCAGTAGAAAAAATAGATATGAATAAGCATCAAGGTGAACATGCAAGAATGGGAGCTGTTGATGTTGTCCCATTTATTCCCATATCAGATATTACCATTGAGACTTGTATTGAATATGCAAATCAACTATCTAGAATCGTAGCTACATTATTTAATATTCCAATCTTTTTATATGCTAAGGCAGCAACATCGCCATCTCGTATCAACTTACCTGACATCAGAAAAGGTGAGTTTGAGGGTATGTCAGAGAAAATCAAAGATTCAGAATGGAAACCTGATTTTGGACCACAGATCATGCATAAGACATTCGGTGTTACAGCCATTGGTGCTAGAATTCCACTCATTGCATATAACATCGATTTAAATACAACCGATGAAAAAATAGCAAATGCAATCGCAAAAGCTATCAGACAATCAAGTGGTGGATTTCAGTATATCCAAGCTGGACCGGTTTTTTTAGACCAAAGGAATCATGTTCAGGTTACAATGAATATCTTAGATTTCAAGAAAAATCCGATATATCGCATCTTAGAAACTGTAAGGATGGAAGCTAGAAGATATCAAGTGTTGATCACAGGTTCTGAGATTGTAGGGGTATGCCCAAAGGATGCACTCCTCGATTCTCTTAAATATTATTTAAGTGTCAATCAAATGCCTTTTGACAAAACTATGAGTCTTAGTGAGTTGTCAGAAGAGAGCATAAAGTATTTACAGTTAAGAGACTTCAATGTATTTAAAATCATAGAAGCTAATCTATAAGGAGGACCTATGAACGCAGATTTAATTATCTTTAATATTGGTGTGCTCTATACACCTTATATCAAACCTCCTATTAGAGGAAGTGACATGTCTAAAATCAAAGAGATCAAAAATGCATTTATTGCGATACAAGATGGCATCATCATCGATTTTGGTGATCATGACTATGTCAACTACATTTCGCCTAAAACAGTTGTCCACGATGCAAAAAGACAAATTCTCTTACCTGGATTCATTGATTCTCATACACATTTGGTTCATGCGGGTACAAGAGAAGATGAATATGCAAAGCTTAGAGCGGGAACGCCATATTTAGACATCTTAAAAGCGGGTGGTGGTATCTTAGGGACTGTAGAAAAAACAAGAAGTGCTTCATTTGAAGAGTTATTACGTCATGCATGTGGATCGCTTTCTGAAATGATGCTTTATGGTGTGACTTCAGTTGAGGCTAAAAGTGGATATGGACTAAACCTTGAAACAGAAGTCAAACAATTACGAGTTGCTCGTAAAATCAGTGAAAAACACCCTGTAAGACTTATCTCAACATATATGGGAGCACACGCCATTCCTAAAGAATACAAAAACAACCATCAAGGTTATATTTTACAACTCATTGAAGATATGAAATATATCAAAAGTGAAAAATTAGCTGATGCCGTTGATGTCTTTTGTGAAACTGGCGCATTTTCTCTTGATGAAACAAAAACAATCTTAGAAGCAGCTAAAAAATTAGGGTTTAAAATTAAACTTCATGCGGATGAAATAGATGCTTTAGGTGGTGCAGGACTAGGTGTTGATCTTGGAGCAACCAGTGTCGATCACTTAATGGCGATTAAAGATGAAGACATCATCAAACTATCTCATAGCAATACAATAGCAAATCTTTTACCAGGAACTTCTTTCTATTTGAATAAAAATTATGCAAATGCTAGAAAGATGATTGATTCAAATGTTGCTGTATCCATTGCTGGAGACTATAATCCTGGAAGTTGTCCAACTGAGAACTTTCAACTGATCATGCACTTAGCATCTAATCAGCTCAAGATGAGTCCTGAAGAAATCTTAAATGCGGTAACCATTAATCCAGCTTATCATTTGGGTATCAGCGATATAACTGGTTCTATAGAAATTGGTAAAGAAGCTGATCTTGTTTTAATGGATGCACCTAATCTTAGTTATTTGCTATATCACTTTGGTGTTAATCATGCAAAGCATGTATTAATACATGGTAAATTTGTTGTCTCAAATAGACAGATTGTGAGGGAAACATGAAACTAATTGACTTAACGATTAAAGAATTTATTGAAGAAATAGACTCGAAATCACCAGCACCTGGTGGTGGTTCTGTTTCTGCATTGGCATCAACACTTGGTGTAGCACTATCAAGAATGGTAGGTCATCTGACCATTGGCAAGAAAAAATATTTAGCTTTAACACCAGAAATTCAAATGGAATTCATCGATGTCCAAAAAGAATTGTTAACAATTAAAAATGAATTAGTCCAGATGATTGATAAGGATACAGATGCCTTTAACCTCATCATGAAAGCTTATCAAATGCCAAAAGAAACTGAAGAACAGATTAAATTGCGCAACCAAAAAATACAAGAAGGCACAACACAAGCTATTCTAGTGCCAATCTTAGTCGCTAGTCTATCAATTAGCGCACTTCATCAAATGCCATTTATGATTCAGTACGGCAATAAACAGACCATGTCGGACTTAGGCGTTGCGATTATGCAGCTTTCAGTAGGGACAGAAGGTGCTTGTATGAATGTCTTAATCAATCTATCAAGTCTTGATGACAAAATTGCTGTCAAGCAATATAAGGCACAAGTTGAAAGTATGACAAAAACAGCACATGAACTCAGAGATCAATTATTAAAAAGCATCTATCAAAATCTACTTAAAGACTGATATTAAACAATAATGATTTTTTTTGGAATTTCTATTGATTATATGTCATGCATGCTTTATAATGAAAGTAACTAAATTGACCAGTTGGTGTTGAAACAAACATAACAGGGAATCAAGTTTAATTCTTGAGCTGTCCCAGCAACCGTGAAACGGACGAAATGCAAATAAACCACTGCTTTAAAGCGGGAAGGTGCAAAGTAGGATGATGTTAAGCCGGGAGACCTACCAAACAGTCAACTTATAGTCATCTTCTGGGGCTGAGAAGGACAATGCTTTTTTGTCTATTTCCATACCCCAAAAGGTATGGATTTTTAATTATACAAGGAGAAAGTGGCATGAAAAAAATTTGGTTTGCAGTAGTAGCTTTATTTGTAGTAATCATTCTTGCTGGATGTCAAGAATCAGATGATTTATCTTTTAAGATTGAAGTTGTGGATTTAGATGGAACGTTATTATTAAGTGATGACATCATCTTTATCGAAGATGATGAACAGAGTATTGTTGAGTTGATTGATGAAGCAGTAGGTTTGGATTATTCTAGCTCAGCTTACGGAACATTCGTTAATGGAATAGCAGATTTCTATCCTACAGAATATCAAGTCACATACAATTATTACTACGCGCTTTATATTGATGACATCATGTCAATGACAGGAATCGATGATGTTGTGATCAAAGATGGTATGAAAGTATCATTTGTTGAGACGACAATGCTTGATGAAACTGATCTATTTGTCGATCATTTGATTCAATCTTGGCTTGAGAGCTATACCGAAACATATATCAATAGCGATGTATTTGAATATCATGTTTTAGCAGCGATTAAGCAACTCAATATCTATGGTTATGAATCACCTTTATTATCATCTGCAACGATGAGTTTCTCACCTTTAGATTTAGCACGAGATACGATAGCAAATACATTTAAAACATCGATATTTGAGAAAGCTCTAGGTTTAAATCTTGATACAACAAAAACAGCTTTATCAAGCTTTGAATCAGGTAGCACTTGGGATGCCTGTTCCTTACTTACAGCACTAAGAATTACTCAAAGTTCTCAGACTCAAATTGATTCTGTTTTAGCAGATTTGGTTGCTACAGCAAGCCAAACATCATATTTGGATGCAGATTATGCTGGTATGGTTTTACTTGCATTAGCTCCATACAAAGATGATCCATCTGCTACTGTAGTCATCAACTTTATGATTGATTATATTCAAACTACATTGACTTCTGATGGTGTGGAAGCTTATGGCAATCCAAACGCTTCATCTACAGCAGCTGTTGTATTAGGACTTGTTGCTCAAGGAATCAATCCAAGAGGTGAAGATTATACAACAGAAGGTACTGACTTGATAGAAGCACTGATCAAATATGAATTATTTAGTTCATTCAAATGGTTATTAACAGATGAACAAGCTGATATGAATTTCTCAACACCACAAGTATTTTCAGCGCTTGTCGCATATAAAATCTATAGAGATGTCTGGGGTAATCCAGCATTCGATTTATTTAATTTTTAAAAACAATTAGGAGAAAAAGATGAAGACTACTGTACTAAAAATAGTGATTAGTGTGATTGTCGTATTGACGACGGCTATTTTAGTGCACTTTTTATCCATATCCAATCAGGCTTCATCTGATGGCACATTAAGAATTGTTATTGTCGATGAAAACGGAGAAACAGTATTTGATGATGATGTTATCTTTAAAGAAAACGATACATTTTTTGATGTATTGAATAGAGAATTTGAACTCACATGTGCATCATCATCATATCAACCTGATTCGACATGTTCTAATGATTTCCAAAGCTTCAGTTATACTGGAAAAATACTTTTAGGAATTGCTCATGATGATTTTGATGTGCAAACAGATTGGGCTCATAGCTTTTTAGCTCTAGAGATTTATAACGGTATTGACTATGTCTTAACGACACAAGGCGTTAACAATATTGAGTTTCATGATCAAGATCAAATCCGAATATCCTTTCGATCAGTATTGGAGGGATTAGATTGAGTCAAAAACATCAAGCGATTAAAGATGCTGCACTCATTGCAGTTTTAGCATCCATTCTTTTTGTTCAGCAAATCGCACTTTCCTTCCTGCCGAATATTCAATTTACGACCTTACTCGTCGTCTTATATAGCAGAATTATTGGCTTTAAGAAAACCATGTTGATTGTTATTATTCACGTTTTTGCAATCAATATTCTTTCACCATTTGGACCAGTGATTCCAATGCAAATCCCTGCTATGCTTATTGGTTGGTTACTAATCCCTATATTATTACATACCGTATTTAGAAAGTTTAGTTCAGCTTGGACTCTTGCAATATTTGGCTTTTTCTTTGGTTTTGTCTATGGTTGGATGTTCATCCCTGTATCTATTTGGATCCTTGAAATTCCCTTCCTAACATATCTTTATGCCGATGTCTTATTTGAGTTAATCATGGCTGTTAGCAACTTTTTAACAATTTTATGGCTATATGAACCATTAAAGAAAATTTTGATTGAACAAAAAGCAAGATACTATATGACAATTTCTGAACCAAGAAACTAGTCAAATGTAACTTCATAACCACTGCAAATAAACAAACGACACTTTAATAAAGTGTTGTTTATTTTTCTATTTAATGCTATGATATTAATAAAGATAACAAAAAAAATATACAACCATTCAAGTTAATTTTATTTCATCATATAAGCAGGGTGTTCAATAGGAACCCGTTTTTATATAGAGTTTGAGGTGTTCTTTATGGCAGAAGGAATCATCTTGGCTGCTGGATACTCCAGTAGAGCAAAAACCAATAAGATGCTTTTGATGTACAAAAACAAATCCTTAATTTGTCACGCAATTGATGGTATGATGCCTTTTGTCAGCCATATTTTTGTCGTTACAGGGCATTATAAAGCCGAAATTGAAGAAGCAATGAAGGATTTGCCCAATGTAACTTGCATCGAAAATAAAGAATATCATCATGGCATGTTCAGTTCGATTCAAACAGGAGTTCGTTCAGTCAGTAACGATTTTTTTGTCTTACCTGGAGATTGTCCTTTCATTCATGAATCCACTTATCTATTGCTTCTAGAGGGTAATAAAGAGATGAGAGTACCGAGTTATATGGGAAGAAAAGGACATCCTCTTTATGTTGCAAAGCATTTAATTGAACCAATTTTAGCTGAACCTTTGACATCAAATTTAAAAGATTTCAGAAATAGACATGAGTTACAAGTCATAGACACAGAAGATCCCAATATCTTGACTGATATTGATACCATTGAAGATTATATAAAACTGGAAAAACCAACGAGAAAGGATGAAAAAGATGGAGATTAAGAATTATCATAAAGCACAATCTTTGGATGAGGCTTATCAGATGCTTTTGCAAAACCCCAAAAATGCAATCATTGGAGGGGGAGCATGGATGAAATTATCCTCACCTAGCATTGAAACACTGATTGATCTAAAAGACCTTCAATTAGATCAAATCATTGAAACCCAATCTTCATTAGAAGTAGGAGCTATGGTTACGCTTCAACAGCTTGAAACCAATCCAAGCATCATGAAGCTTGGTCAAGGATTCATTAGCAAGAGTCTTTCCGTCATCTTAGGTGCTGGTTTTAGGAATATAGCAACCATAGGTGGGACTGTAGTAGGAAAATATGCATTTTCTGATTTTCTTACAGCACTTTTAACACTACCTGTTACTTTAGTTTTCTATCCTCACAAAGAAATGAGTTTGGAAGCATTTTTAAATCATAAAGGTAAATTTAATGATATTTTAACGCACATCATCATCCATAAACAAGATGGTTTGGGATTCTTTAAGAAGGTTGCTTTAACACCTTTAGAGCTTGCTATCTTAAATGTTGCTGTTTTCAAATCCGCTCAAGGATACCAAATATCAATAGGTTCAAGACCTGGTGGAGCAATTCTTGCTCATGAAGCAATAGATTATATTAATGCGCAAAAGGAAATCACAGAAAGTATCATCGATCAAACATCAGAGATTGTCATTGAAACTGTAAAATTTGGATCAAGCAAAGCTGGTAGTGAAGATTATCGAAAAGCTTTAGCTAAAGCATATGTAAAACGAGGCATCAAGGAGGTGACATTCAAATGAAGGTAGAATTCTTTTTAAATGACAGAAAAAGACAATTTGATGTTTCACCCGATGAATATTTGTTAGAAACATTAAGAAAAAATCACATAACAAGCGTGAAAAACGGATGTAATGAATCTACATGTGGTGTTTGTTCAGTATTGCTTGATGGCAAGCCAGTCTTATCTTGCACAGTCTTAACCATTAGAATTGAAGATCAACACGTAACTACAGTTGAAGGTCTTCAGGATGAAGTGTCACATATCAGTGATTATTTTGGTGATGAAGGTGCCGATCAGTGTGGATTTTGTAATTCAGGATTAGCACTGACAATCATCGCATTAAAAAAGGAATACAAAAATCCTACAGATGATGATATCAAAAATTATATTGTTGGCAATCTTTGCAGATGTTCAGGATATCAGGCACAACTGAAAGCCATCAAACGTTATTTGGAGGCTAGCAAATGAAAATAGTTAAGCATAAAACACCATCGATTGATGGTAAGGGAATTATGATGGGGCGTCCAGCTTATACTGACGATTTGGCAGATCCTAATGCGCTATTCATCAAGATTCTAAGAAGTCCTTATGCATTTGCTAAAATTAAATCTATTGATGTTACACAAGCAAAGAAACTTGAAGGTGTAGAAATTGTATTAACACATCACGATGTACCTAAAAAATCATTTACACGTGCTGGTCAGGGTTATCCTGAACCATCACCTCACGATAAATTTGTTCTTGATGAGTATGTGAGATATGTTGGCGATGAAGTTGCATGTGTTGCAGCGATAAGTGAGAAGATTGCTGTTAAAGCTTTAGAGCTTATTAAGGTTGAATATGAGGTTTTAGAACCAGTTCTTGATTTTGAAAAAGCAATAAAGCATCCATCCATCATCCATCCAGAAGATGGTATTCATGAGATGTTCCCAATCGGGTTTTTACCAAAGAAGAATATTGCTGCTTCATATGAAATGAATGTTGGCAAGGTTGATCAAGTCCTAAAGGATTGCGATGTTGTCATTGAAGAATCCTTCTACACTCAAGCACAAGCTCATGCCATGATGGAACCACATACAGTCAATGCTAGAATCGACTTCCAAAATAGATTAGTGATTTATACATCAACACAGACACCTTTTCATGTGCGTAGAATCTTATCCCAAACCCTAGATGTTCCTCTATCAAAAATTAGAGTCATTAAGCCAAGAGTTGGTGGTGGATTTGGTGGTAAACAAGCACTTCATGGAGAAATGTTTGCAGCACTGGTAACACTAAGAACCGGTAAAGCATCAAAGATTACTTATACAAGAAAAGAAGTATTTGAATCCTCTTATACTAGACATCCGATGCGTATCGATATTAAACTAGGTGCAAATCAGGATGGAACACTCAAAGCAATCGATTGTTATATCTTATCTGATACCGGTGCATATGGTGAACATGCTTTGACTGTTTTCATGGTAGCTGGATCTAAGGTCTTGCCATTATATAATAAAGTTGATGCTGTTCGCTTTAGAGGTCATGTCGTCTATACAAATCATGTATCTGCTGGTGCTTATAGAGGGTACGGTGCAATCCAAGGTAATTTTGCATTAGAATCAGCTATCGATATATTATGTGCAAAGCTTGGTATGGATCCCATTTTATTTAGACAGAAGAATATGATTTTAGAGGGACAGACATCTCCAATATTCGAGATTATGGGTGAGGGTACCGAAGGTACTGCAATGAATATGGAATCGTGCAAACTAGATTTCTGTGTTAAAAGAGGTGTGGAATTATCTCAATGGAGAGAAACATATCCATATAAACAACTTCAAGATCATAAAGTCAAAGCTGTAGGTATGGCAATAGCAATGCAAGGCAGTGGTATTCCCTATATCGATATGGGGGCAGCTACAATAAAACTAAATGATGATGGGTTCTATAATCTTATGGTTGGTGCAACAGATATCGGCCAAGGAAGTGATACCATCTTAGCTCAAATTGCAGCTGAAGAATTAATGACAACAGTTGATAAGGTCATCGTCTACTCTTCAGATTCCGATTTGACACCATTTGATACAGGAGCTTATGCATCAAGTACAACATACGTTTCAGGTAATGCTGTTTTAAATGCAGCTAAAACAATGAAACATATGCTCATGGAAGAAGCAGCAAGAGCACTCAAAGTTGATTTGGATCATATCGAATTTGATGGATATACATTCAAATCAGCTGAAAAGGAAATTAGTTTTAGCAATTTAGCGAATCGTCTTTATTATAACGAAGATCAAAAACAACTCACTGCAACAGGCAGTTATGTAGGAACAAAATCACCACCTCCATTCATGGCAGGATTCATTGAAATTGAATTAGATCAAGAAACTGGTGAATATGAAATTATGAATTATGTGAGTGTCGTAGACTGTGGAACAACCATCAATCCAAAGCTTGCCCAAGGTCAGGTTGAAGGTGGTATTGTTCAAGGCATTGGTATGGCTGCATATGAAGAAGTCATTTATAGCAGTAAAGGACAATTAATTACCAATTCATTCTTAAACTATAAGATACCAACATCAAAGAGTGTTCATAAGTTGACAACAGAGTTTGCTGAAAGCTATGAAGAATCAGGTCCATTTGGTGCGAAATCAGTCGGTGAAATTGGTATTGATACACCACCAGCAGCACTTGCTAATGCAGTTTATAATGCAACAGGCGTCAGAATTACATCACTACCCATCACACCACAAAAGATTTATGAAGGTATGATGGCTTTAAAACAAAAGGAGAATGCAAATGAAAACAAATAAAAGTGTATGGACTTATATCTTATTTTTTGGAGCAATATGGGGAATTTTAGAAGCTACATTGGGTTATGTACTCCAATTTTTACCACCATTAGTGTCAGGAAGCGTTATGTTTCCAATTGCTGCTATGCTGATGATTTTATCATATCAAAATACAAAATCTAAGTCTGCAATGATTTATGTTGCCGCTATTGCAGCAACAATTAAGGCAGTTAACTTTTTCCTTCCTGGACTTCCACCGATTAAAACGTATAATCCGATGATTGCAATCATGCTTCAATCATTAGTCATGGTGGTTTTTATCCCTTTGATTGAGAAGAAGCCTATTTTGGTAAAGGCTTTGGGTATAGCTATTGTTGGATTATCTTGGAGAACACTCTTTTTAGCAAACATTTCAATCAATTATGCATTGACTGGGTTTAATTTCCCACAATTAGCAAGTACAGCAAGTATGCTCAATCTTGTTGTTTATTTGGGATTGATGGAAGCTTTTGTTCTTGGAGCATTTTATAGTTTACAATTTGTATTGAAAAATAAAGTGAAGTTCACTTTTAGACCTAATTTGATTTTATCAGTATCAACATTTGTTGTTGCTGTATTACTTACATTCTTTCTTTAATACCAAATGATGCATCCTAGACGAAAAGAGATGATGATATGAAAGATTTATATACAAAGGTTGTGAATTATCAATCTTTGGGACTCGATATGGTCATGATTACTGCTGTTGGCAAAGATGGCGAAGGACCAGTCGAAGTGGGAAAGAAATTACTAGTTGTGGAAACTGGTGAGTTTTTCGGCACGGTTGGTGGTGGTGCACTTGAGCACTATGCGATTGAAAAAGCAAAGCAATTATTGAAGACAAGATCACATTTAACGGAAAAATATTTGCTTGATAAAGGCAAAATAATCCCTGAAGCTAAAACATTACCTATGGTATGTGGTGGCACAGTAACCTTGTTTTATGAGTTCTTAGGCGTTAAAAACTATGTTTACATCTTTGGTGGTGGTCATGTCGGCCAAGCCTTAGTCAAGGTTTTAAAGCCTCTTAACTTCCATGTCACAGTCATTGATGAGAGAAAAGAAATCATTGATCATTTTGAAGGTGGAGATTTGGTTGTTCATCAGCACTTTGCTCCTTACATTGAACAACATGGGATTAAAGATCAAAGCTTTGTTGTGGTGTGTACACCATCACATGCCTATGATTATCATGTGATTAATAAGATTATTGAACTCAAATTGAAACCTAAGTATATTGGTATGTTATGTTCTGTTGAAAAATTAAAGGATTATTTAAAAGAGACTTATAAGCGATTTGGAGATGATGTGGATTTGAACAATTTCTACTCGCCTATAGGATTGGATCTTGGCGGTGGAGCACCTGAGGATATTGCGATATCAATAGCTGCAGAAATTCTAGCTCTACATTTTGATAAAAAAGGTCAAAAACATATGAGGGAGACTATAGATGATCACCATCGTTACTGGAAAAATAAATGAAGGAAAAACAACAGCCCTAAGAGCTCTATATCACGAAAACAAAAAAGGTGATGGGTTTATTTCAATTAAGAAAATGGATGGAAATAAAGTCCATAGTTTTACTGCGACTAGACTTTCAAGCTTTGAGCAAAAGCTTTTGTTGCTGCATGAAAATTATTTTTCAGAAAGTTTTGTTATTGCAGGAAAGGTTGGTCCTTACTTCATTAACCTATTTACCTTAAGTTGGATAGAAAAGACAATAGAGCAATTAATTAAAGAAAGAGTTGAACCAATTTATCTTGATGAGATTGGTGCATTTGAACTCCGTGGATACGGATATGATCGAATCTTCAGATTGATGATCGAATCCAATCTTGATTTGGTTATATCAACAAGAGTAGATAGCTTAGAACAAGTTATTAAACACTATGAATTAAAGAATATCAAGGTCATACAAGTCTAACAGGAGGTTCTTATGTTCGATAGAGCATTCATCAATGGTAAACTTTATATCAATCATGCTTGGCAATACACAAATCTTTACATCAAAGATGAAAAGATAGCATGCCTTAGTGATGACATTTTACCTGCGATTGAAACAATAGATGTCAAAGGGTTGGAAGTCTTACCTGGTGTGATAGATCCACATGTTCATTTTGAGTTGGATTTGGGGTTCATCAAATCAGTTGATGATTTCTATTCTGGAAGTGTTGCTGCTCTATATGGGGGAGTTACATCTTATGTTGATTTTCTTGAACCAGTAGATAATGAAGTTGATCTCGAAATCGCATTTAACAAACGGATGGCATTAGCAAAAAAGAGTGTTGTTGATTATCATTTTCATGCATGTATCAAGAATCCACAAGGAGACTTAGAAGCCTTTGTTAAGAAGATGAAATCATTGGGTATGAATACGCTAAAGCTTTTTACTACATACTCAGATTCGAACCGAAGAACCTATGATCCAGAAATTATAGAATTATTGAAACTTTCAAAAAAATACCATTTTTTAATCATGGCTCATATCGAAAATGATGATTTGATTGTACTAGATCCTAAATTCACATATAAGGATTTATTGACAAGCAGACCTACTCAAAGTGAGACTGTAGAAGCTTTGAAGCTTGCTGAATTTACAAGACAAACAAAAGGATGGATGTATATGGTACATCTATCAAGTGGGAAAACATTAGAAGCTTTGATTCAAAATTATCCTGATATATTAAATCAACACTTCTTTGTTGAAAGCTGTCCTCAATACTTCACTTTGACGAAGGATGTATTAGAGCGTCCTGATGGTTTTTTATATACATTTGCTCCTCCATTAAGAACAGAGCATGAAAAAGAATTGTTATTTCAATATCAAGAAGCTGTCTATACAATAGGCACAGACCATTGTGCATTTATGAGAAAAGATAAAGATAAAGCAACTTTAAGAGAAACACCTCTTGGTATTGGTGGTATTGAACATGCTTTAGGTATGATGAGATACCATTTAGGAGATGAAGTCATTCCTAAAATGACCAGTAGAGTCGCTTTTACTCAAAGTTTAGTTTCTAAAGGAGCAATTATAGAAGGCTATGATGCTGATTTGGTTATTTTCAAACCCGATGATAGTGCACGAGTACACGGAAATCATGGATCTTGTGATTATTCGGTTTATGAAAATTATCCAACTGCTGGCAAAGTTATATCAACATTGGTCAGAGGAGAATTTGTTTTAAGAGATCAAAAGTTCATTGGTGGACATGGCAAGTGGATAGAAGGAAGTGACTTTAAGTGATCAAAGCAATCGTTAACACATGTATTTATGATTTTCAATCATACATAGATCAAGGATTTGTTCTTTTTGACGACAAGATACTTGAAGTTGGAAAGATGACATCATTTGTTGATCAGAACTATGAAATCATTGATGGATCAAAATATTTGGTCATGCCTGGTCTTGTTACAGGGCACACACATATCTATTCGACATTTGCTAGAGGGATGTCAGTTCCATTTCACCCCGAAAATTTTCAAGATATTTTGGATCAGTTGTGGTGGAAATTAGATCGTAACATAGATTTAGATACCATATACTATAGCGGTATTGTGAGTGCAGTAGACCATGTGAAAAATGGCGTGACTACCTTGATTGATCACCATGCAAGTGGTATGGATATCAAGGGATCATTAGAAACTTTGAAAAAAGCTGTTTGTGATGATGTGAAATTAAGAGGTGTTTTTGCTTTTGAAACCAGCGATCGTTTTGATGTTGATCAAGCAATCGAAGAAAATGTTTCATTTAGTAAAAGATATAGTTCTCCATTCACAAAAGGATTGTTTGGGTTACATGCATCGATGAGCTTATCTGAACAAACACTTAAAAAAGTTAAGGCTTCTCTCAAAGACATTCCAATTCATATTCATGTTGCTGAAAGCACCATGGATGAAAAAGATTGTCAAAATAAATATCAAGAAAAGATTATTAAGAGATTAGACCGTCACGGTTTACTCAATAAAAATAGCATTATCGCACATGCAATCTATGTTGATGATGAAGAATTAGATATCATAAAGAAAAATGACTGTGTCATTGCAGTCAATTTCTCATCGAATATGAATAACAGTGTTGGAGTCCCACCACTCAAATCATTTAGAGATCACAATATCAAGGTGATTATTGGTAATGATGGCATATCATCAGCTATGACAACTGAATATTTAGGCTTATATTATCAAACACATCTACTTGATCAGACACCCAATCTATTTGGATTAAATGAGCTTAAAAAAATAATAGATGATACCTATCAATATGCAAGCCTTATGCTTGGTGTGAAGCTAGGACGATTGGAAAAAGGATATGAGGCAGACATTCTAATGGTTCCATATCTGCCACCAACACCGATGAATCAAAATAATGCACTTGGACATTTGTTTTTTGGATTGTTCCATAGCTTCAAGCCACAGCATGTCTTTGTTGCAGGTAAAAAAATTGTAGATCATTATGAAGTGAAAAAAGAGTTAATTAAAACCTATGATCAAGCTAGAGTTTATGCACAAAAACTATGGGATAGAATCAATTTGGAGGATAAATCATGAATTTGAAAACGACGTTTGATGGGCTTGTTCTAGAAAATCCATTGATGCCTGCATCTGGTCCACTTGTTGGAGATACTGAAAAACTACTATTTATGAGAGATGCTGGATGTGGTGCTGTAGTGACTAAGACCATATCAACAAAAGAACCTCATATACCCAAACCATGTATCTATGGCGATAAGCAATATGTGATGAATAGTGAACTTTGGAGTGAGTTTCCAAAAGAAAAATGGATAGAAGAATTTCTTCCAGAATATCAAAAACAAAAAGATAGACCTTTAATCATCAGTGTTGGTTATTCCAAAGATGATATGGAAGTCTTAATTCCTTTACTGGATTCGTTTGCTGATGCATTTGAAGTGTCAACACATTATGTGGGAACAGACTTATCTGTGATTGCAGATACAGTTAAAATGATTAGAAAGCATACAAAAAAGCCTTTCTACATGAAAATCAGTCCACATATTCCTAATCCTGCAGAATTTGCTCGAATCATCAAAGAAAATGGTGCCAGTGGTATTGTTGCTATCAATTCATTAGGACCAACCATGAAAATCGATATTCAATCAAGATCAATACTTTATGGCAATGAATCAGGATTTGTCTGGACAAGTGGCCCTGTGATTAAGAATCTTGCTTTAGCAACTGTCTATACAATCAAGAAAGCTGAACCTTCTCTAACCGTGATTGGAGTAGGTGGCATTCAGTCAGCTGATGATGTTATTGAATTTTTACTAGCAGGCGCATCTGGTGTCCAAATGCTATCTGCTGCACTACTTAAAGGCAAACAACTTTATGCAAAAATCATTAGTGATTTACCAAAACGTCTTGAAGCATATGGCTTTTCAAGCGTTGAGGACGTCATTAATACCTCTTTAACAAACAATGTCAAATACAAGGCAAGTGTACCTTCATTAATAGAAGAAAAATGTATTAAGTGTAACATCTGTGTCAATGTGTGCCCATATTTCGCAATCAGCATGCAAGATAAAATCACATTTGATTCTGTCAAATGCTTTGAATGCGGACTATGTGTTGTCAAGTGTCCAACGGATGCTTTAGTGATGGAATAAAAGGAGTGACTAACTATTAAAAGTCAAGCACTTTATATATATATACAGTAAAAACCTCCTATAGCAGATAAATTCTAGAGGTTAGCTTATATTACAGATGACTTTTTACTTAACCGCCACAG
>Ga0180007_10000969_pt1 | contig 41951 bp, 39 predicted proteins | sample MM_PC_MetaG_FD_121122 | JGI IMG/M metagenome (GOLD analysis project Ga0180007, IMG submission 121122) | Groundwater microbial communities from the Aspo Hard Rock Laboratory (HRL) deep subsurface site, Sweden - MM_PC_MetaG | ecosystem: Environmental > Aquatic > Deep subsurface > Groundwater... | reverse complement strand
GTAGAGGAGACGATGTCTGGTATGAGAGCCTACTTTATACCTGGCTTGCATAAGCCAAGTATATCAACAAACTAAGCACAGGTTCTTTGTGAAGCTCCGGCCTTTAGGCCGGCGAGCTTCACTCATAATTAACTCGTTTCTTATTTCACTGCAGGTCTATGAATGAGCTCACAAAATTGCAATTAGATATTTTCTGGAGCGAATGGCCTGCAAATCAAGACTTAAAAAGTTTAAGATATAAAAAAATATTGTGGAGTTGGAGCGAACGTCCTAACAAGGCGCGTCTTTTTGAGTTGATTGTGAAATGAACGTATCAGCAAATTTGAATTAATAAGTTTATTATTGGACAGTCACCCGATCAACTGCCGAGATTGATGAAAGTGAGTATTTGCTGGAAAAAGAAATATCTTTGCCGTTTTCTGTATAAGGATCTCGCATGACGTACTCTCCATCGCGTTTGGCAGTTATTACAATGAAATGAGCTGGACCACGGCCGATACCGATCACGGCTGGATTACCGGTAGCAAGAATTGAATCTAAAGTGTCTAGTGAATAACCAATTCTGGTTCGATTCATAGTCACTCCGTTTACAGTCCAAGAACCTTGCAACATATAAGCCGTGTTATACCAAAATGGCGCAGAACTGCCCGCGATTTGGCCAGGATTGAGTGACTTGCCAAAATGGGTTGAGACCATGGCCATGGATGTAACTAAACAACCATACTCAGCCATTGAATCCCGGCTATTGCCAATAACATTATTGCCCCATTGGCTGTCACGTTGATTGTAGTAGCAACCCCAGTCATCACAACTAGTTTGTCCAGATAGAATACCAGCTCCACCTTGAACAGTCACAAATTGTTTAAATGAGGCGAGTTGTTCATTAGCCTCTTTGAGTAAAGCCTGAAATCTCTTTTCATCATTTTGAGTTGAATCCAGTAATCGTTGCTGATCTTGTTTTTTGGCATTCAACTGATTTTGTTCTCTTTGAAGTTGAGCGCGCTTGTTTTCCACTTGGACCTGTTTTTCCTGCCTGAGATCTTTTTGGGCATCAAACTCAATCCGTTGAGCTTCGGCTTTCTCCATAACTTGGGCGGTTTGTTGGCCAGCTTGAGCTATATACCTTTGATGAGCAAAAAGCTCTCCTACAGACTTATTTTGAGCCAGAATCGATAGCGAACTGATATATCGGCGTTTGTATTGGGTAACGACTCGATTAATTAACATATCGGTCAGCTTGTCTAAAGAGAAGTTGAGAGTTTTAATTCGACCAGAGAGAATATTTATCTCGTTTTCCAATTTGGCAATTTCGGCCTGAGTTTGAGAAATCTGAATTCTTTGAATACCAATCTGACCACTCAGAATATTAATAGTATTAGTCAGGGTAGTTTTTTGAGTTTGAGCTTGGCTAATAAGATCTTCCAAACAGATTTTTTTATTGTTCAGACATTGTTGGTATATGTTATGTAAGTCCGTGTCTTCTGGTTTAGCCTCAGGGCAAGCTTGATCTTCACAACCTGCATTGACGGATGGAACGGGCATGATTAACCAGGGGTTAAAGACTACAAGGCAGGTAATAACAAATCGTTTCATGATTAACTTGAGCTACATGTAAAACAGTATAGTAAGATCTTAACACACGCGTATCATCCTCGCGCCTGCTGGTCATTCTTGTGGCCCCTTTCGTCATCCTCGCGTTAGCGGGGATCCAGTGGATTCCCCCCGCCTGGGCGGGGAGAATGACGATGGGGACTGGATTCCCCCCCCGATAAAATCGGGAGAGAATGACAATTAGTGCTGTTTCTTATTTTGCAGGCAGTCTAATCTATCCATAATTAACCTGTTTCTCACCGCAAGAAGTCTATTCTGTGCATCACCTATGATTTCATAAACCTGGAAACAGCCACCAGGCCAGCTAAGCAACCCAATAGACAACCAACCACTAAACCAATTCCCAGTTGAATGGCAAACAGCTCAATAGGCAGAGGGAAGCTAATAATTCCTCGCAAAAACTCACTCGCCCAAGGCGTCAAGTAAAGAGCCAAACTTGTACTGATAATCCAGCCCACCACTGCTCCCATCAGACCATACAAGACCCCTTCAATAATAAATGGTAACTTGACATAAGATCGACTGGCGCCAATCACCCTCATAATACCAATAGCTACTTTCTGAGTGGCGGCCTTGAGGCCGATCAAAACCATAATGGTCAAGAAAGAAATGAAAGCTAAAACTCCAGCCGTGATCAAGCCAACTAACTTAATGCCTTTGGTCCAAGACGACAGAGCTTCGATAACATCTTTTTGATACACAACTTCTTCAACGCCTTCCAGCTTTTGGAGTTTTTCTGTAATTTTAGCCAAATCATCTACTTGGTAAGCGCTCACCTCAATCGAGGCCGGCAGAATATCAGCTGTCACCAATTCAAGTAGCAGTTGGTCTTCTTGATTTTCTGTTTGATATAACTCTAATGCATCCTCTTGAGTGACTGTTTTAACTTCTTTAACACTGGGGTCTAGAGCTATTTCTTGACTCAATTTGTTAATTTGAGCTTGACCTACACCCAGCTCAAAAAAAGCAATCACTTGAGGTTGAGATTCAAAGTGTTGAATCACAATTTGGGCGCCCAACATCATTAAACTTAAACTATATCCCACCACAAAAGTCACCATGACCATTAAAATTGCCGACAAAGCCTGGTAAGGCGTTCGGCGAATGGTAGTTAAGGCAGAGGCAAGAGCTGACATATTAGACTTTCTTTATTTTCTTTTTTTCTGATTTGCTGATGGGCTTTGATTTAGGTTTTTCTGTTTGATCCTTGGACGGGGTTTTAGGACCCGGTTTAATCTTAAAATTAGGCAGTTTTAATGTGGGCAGACCCCAACTAAATAATCTTTTCCAAGATTTTGGTGTTAGGGGAGTGCGCTTGGGTAACTCGCCTTCCTGGTCTGGAGGCACCACTTTGTTGGGTGAGGTTGTTTCTGAATCTTGGACTGGCGGTTTAGATTCAAGCGGTTTAGATTCAAGCGGTTTAGATTCAAGCGGTTTAGATTCAAGCGGTTTAGTTTCAAGAGGTTCTGATTTTGGTTTGTCTTTTGCACCAGTATCTTGGACTAATTTACCATTTTCCAGTTGAATTAAGCGATACTTAGGTGAATTGGCAACTAGATCTGGATTGTGGGTAGCAAACAGAATAGTGGTGCCGAGCGAATTAATTTTGGAGAGAATTTGAGAGATTTCTAGAGCTGTGTCTGGATCCAGATTGCCCGTCGGTTCATCGGCAAACAAGACTTGGGGACTCATAGCTAAAGCTCGAGCGATACTAACTCTTTGAGCTTCGCCTCCAGACAACTGACTGGGGAAAAGACTGCCTTTTTCTGCTAGAGACACCAAAGTTAACAAATCAGTCACTCTTTTATCAATTTCTGGTTTGGATAAATTGAGAATTGATAAAGGCAGGGCAATGTTTTCCCAAGCTGTTAACTCGGGTAGCAGACGATAGTCTTGAAAAACCACTCCTACTTGGCGACGATGCAGATGAATTTTGTTTGACTTAATTTGACTTAAGGGTTGATCGTTAAAGAACACTTCTCCAGAGCTAGGTGAGTATTCTTTAGTGATTAGTCTACCCAAAGTTGTTTTGCCACTGCCACTTTTGCCAGTGATAAAAACCATTTCTCCAGGTTCGATATCAAAAGACAAATCCAAAGCTCCAAAGGATTGGAGAGAGAACTGTTTAGTGACTTTTTCAAAACGAATCATGGGTCTAGTGTACTAGACTTACCCCTGAGTGCGCAATCGCTTATTAGATGGGTTTTTCTGCCTGGGTATCAATCACCTCAACTCGACCCACATCCATCAGCCAGCCGGCTTGTTGACCTTTGAAGGTTTCACCCCAAACTCTAACCTGTGTATCGGTCAGTTTGTCTAGATCAGTGACTGAAGAGGTTAAATAAACAGTTTGAGAGATGCCACCTGGTCTTAAGAGTTTGTGAGAGCCCTCACCATTAATGCCACCTTTTTCCAAGTAGCCTTCAGCCTGATCTTTAAACAGTGAAATATCTTGCGCTCCAAAGACATCCCCATTATTAACTTGACCGGTTGCCACCTGCTCTATATTTTTGCCACCAAAACTGGCACTATCACCGACCTGATGGGACAGGCGATATGAACCAAAGCCTGTAGCTACGCCAGCAGATACGGCTAAAATGATAGCCACCAGGGTAATTATTTTAGGAGCTTGTTTCATAGTGTTTGATTCAATTGGGTGCAGAGAAGAGTGATTATCTGCCCCCCTGCCAGTTTCGTCAAGGGTGGGTGAACTAGTTTGAGGGGTTTGAGTTACCATTTCCTCTGTGGGTGCAGGTTGAATGGGTTCTGGCTGGCTAAAGTCAGATTGAGCTGAATCTTGTTGAGTGAGATCAAGTTTATGCATATCTGAGTAGTATAACGAGTTTATTCACTATTTGACAACTAACAAAGTATAGAAACAGATACTAATCATTAGATATTATTATTGATAGAAGAAAAATTACGTATATAATCGCTCAATAAAGGATAAGATGCACAACAATTCTCTTCTTCATGTGTCAACCTCAGATGGTCTTTATCTGCACGGCTATTTTGTGCCATCAAACAATAGGCGGGTAGCAGTCATGAAGCTGAAATGGCAGCAGAGGTTAGTGCGTTTGTGCTCAGTGGTAAATAAAGTATGAACAAAGCCCTTGGTTTCTCAGCCTTATTCTTTTCAGCTCTGGCCTTTGGTACATTTGGCATCTGGATCAGGTTGCTTAATCAGGAAATGTCAATCTACCAGCAGGTGGTGTTGAGAAATGGATTCGCCTTTATTTTTGCGATATTGATTGTCATCTTCACAAGGCAACTCAAGAATATTAACTGGAGTAAAGTAAAAAAACTTAACCTATTTTTCTATATTTTGCTCGTCCCTTTGGCAGTGATTGCCTATAACGTGGCTATGCTAAATACCAAAATAGCTTTGGCCACTTTTGCTTTTTATGTTGGCACGATCTTGACTGGTTGGGTGGTGGGTATTTTCTTCTTTCATGAAAAACTTAATGCTGAGAAGTGGATATCGCTTACGTTGGTGTTGATTGGCATTGCGCTATTTGCCTTTCCTTTTACCAATAGAAGTATTAACCTTGGTTTAATTGCAGGTGTGATCAGTGGAGTACTTGATGGCTCTGCCAATGGGTTTAGAAAAGATTTATCAGGGAAGATAAGCAAGGTAGTGTTGGTGTCACTCACAGCAGTGGGAGGTGTATTAATTTCAGGTTTTATGATGAGTTACTTCAATCAAAGTTTGAGCTATCTAGGATCAATTTCGACTACGGCTTGGATTATTGGTGGATTATTTGGGGCATTACTTGTAATTGTTAATTACCTACTGCTCGTTGGTTTTAAGAATTTCGATCTTGGATTAGGATCGATCGTGCTATCGCTCGAATTATTCTTTGCGCTTATCTTTGGAGCAATGGTGTTTGGAGAGTATCCGACTGGAATGGAAATTGCAGGGGGTGTATTTATTTTATTGGCTAATATAGTTCCAAATGTCAAAATGATTTTTTTGAGCTTACGACTTAAATCGAAAAAATTGGCTGTAGTTGAGCCTCAGTAAACAAATACTGACTGTATGGTATATCGAGTTTATTCACTATTTGACAACTGCTAAAGCTGAAGAGCAAAGAGATTTTGTGAGGAGTGTTTGAATTTAGACTAACAGTTACTTATGCAAACGTATATTTATAGCCCCGTATATGCCATTCAATTGAGTTGCAAGCACATTTAGTTTCGCTAGTAGATACATATCATCGCCTTTTTTCTGGGATTCTTCCACTATCAAAAAGTCGATTTCGCGAAGAATATCACCAATTCTTACTTGTATTTTTTTAGCCATCAGCTCTAGTACTTTACGTTTTGTTTCGAGTGAGCCAGGGTGAGAATCAATTTGACATAATATGTCATGTAAAATTTGACTTAGATATGAAACTCCACGATCAGAGTCCATCAAACCAATAATCGATTGACATATACCCTCGAGTTCAGAAGTGGAAACACCTTCTTTTGTCATTTTTATCCTTTCGTTGCTCCAGATTATTTTATCACACCCTTTATAAGGTTTTGCAGTTGAGGTATACAATTATTATATCAAAATATATCAGACAAAACAGGGGGAAAATAACGTAACTGTTCGTTAAATCTGTATCTCTGCCTGAATGAATTCGTCCAAATCGCCGTCCAGCACGCCGTGAGTGTCACTGGTTTCCACACCGGTGCGAGTGTCTTTCACCATATTGTATGGATGTAGCACGTAATTTCTGATTTGACTACCCCAGCTGGCCTGTTGATGAACACCTTTTTCTTTGGCCAGTTCTTGGAGGTGTTTGGTTTCTTCTTGTTTAGCCAGTAAACCCTTAAGTTTTTGCAAAGCTCTGTCTTTGTTTTGAACTTGACTGCGTTCTTCTCGACAAGTTACTACCAAACCTGTGGGTAAATGTGTTAACTCAACTGCAGTATTAACCTTGTTGACATTTTGGCCACCAGCTCCACCCGACCTGGAAAACTTCCATGACAGATCAGAGTCAGATACTTCAAGATTGGTATCATCAGCTTCAATTAAAGGAATAACTTCAACCAAAGCAAACGAAGTTTGGCGGAGACTATCGGCATTGAAGGGGCTTAAGCGGACCAAGCGGTGAGTACCTTTTTCTTTTTTTAGATATCCGTAGGCAAAAGGCGCCTCTACTAAGTACTCGACGGCCTTAATGCCGGCTGTTTCTCCAGGTGACATATGCAGTAACTTGCATGACCAGTTTTGCCGCTCAAAGTATCTAGTGTACATCCGACTTAACATTTCCGCCCAGTCCATGGCTTCACTACCTCCCTGACCAGAGTGAATCGAGATAATGGCACCCAGTTTATCGTAGGGTCCGCTGAGGAATTGCTTAATCTTGAGCTTGGCCAGAATTTTAGTCAGTTTTCGGAGTTCTGATTCGGCCTCTTTTTCTAACTCAGTTTGATCTGGAGTCTGATCTGCTGAATCGGCACTACTCAAATCCAAGACCGCTTGAACATCTTCTTTAGCTTGTTGAAGTGACCCAACTTCCTCAAGATAATTTTTGAGTCCCGACATCTTTTTCATAGTCGGTTGGGCCCCATCTGTCTGCCAAAAATTGGGCTGGAGAGTTTTTTGTTCTAAATCCTTGATTTGATTTTCCAGGTCTGTGGTTGACGACAACTGACTAATTAATTGGTTAGCTTCATCAAGAGCAGTTTGAAAGTCATCTCTGAGTTTAGTTTGCATACTTGAGCCTCAATTCCAAAACAGCCTCCTGGCTAGCTTTACTTTTCTTGCTACCAGTTCACTTTATTGTAACATCTGGAGAAGTTAGAGTATCTCATCTTTTTCCCAAACCAGCGTAACGGTTGACTCGGTTCGAGTGATGGTGATTGGCACGGGGGGCAAACCGGATTGTTTGGGTAAATAGACTTTTTTGCCTTCAGTCAGTGGATTGTTTCTGCGGTCAAAAACTAGGCTGATAGCTTGCTGACCATAACCTGGTACCAACATTAGAAAGCCAATTTCCCCAACTGTTTGGCCACTAGCCAATTCAATTATTTCCAGGTGCCAGTCAACAATCTCCTTTTGATGATCAACTACCGACACTACTTGCCACTGACTAGGTATATAAACCCTTTGATAATTGGTGTATTGCAGAGAATCGGTGTTATCAAATTGAGCAAAAATCTGGGTTTGGTACTGCTTGAGTTCAATTTCCAGCGATCTGGTGACATATTTATTGACCTTGTTGATACCCACGTTTGATTCCACCCAACCAATTAAGTCCGTGTTTTCTGGCCAGGTCCAAGAGCCAGTTAGATTGAGTTGCTCTAACTTGGCTTGGAGTTTAGGTTGAATGCTGTAAATTTGCAAATCTTTTTGAGACACAAATCGAGGTAAAAGTGCCAATAGCTTTGACCAGTCGTCAGTGGTCAAATCTTCTGTTTTGAGCATCATTTGATTCAAGAGTTGGGAAATCAGGTGCTTTTTTTGCCCACTGCCAGCAAAAAAAGCACCAGGTCGGTTTTCCAGTAGGTTGACGGCTGTTTCGGCGGTGATCGTCTGGTGATAATCGGGCAGATAAACGGGACCAGTTAGCTGGAGTAGATTTTCCAGGACTGAGTGATTAACGGCCATAACCGTGTCAATATTTGACCTGTTGCCCAGCGCAAAATATTGAAGAATATTTTGGGCTGATTGGCTAAACTCGGCTTGCCAATTGCTATCCGGCAGTCTCATGCCTCGAGCACTGCTTAGGTACTCTTGAACCCCAGGTGGAGCGGACACGAAACCAGTAAATTGGCCATCTGCATCATAAATATCTTCCACTACTAAGGATTCTATTTGGCCAGACTTAGTTTTGAGCAGAGCATAAGAACCCATGAAGCCTCCGGTCGCTCTTAATTCATGACTGTTCTGAAAGACAAGTAAAATCGTGTGGTCGTTCAATAGATAATCAGATATTAATGTTTTAAGTTCTGGGCTATGAGCTTGCCAGAAGTTTAGAAAGTTAGCCATGGGTTTGGGGGTGAGTTGGGAGAAAAGTTTAATTTTGGATTGGTGCTGGCTAATTTGATCAAGACCAGCAAATGTTTGAGTCATAAATTGAGGTGGCAGAAGTTGGGTTTCTTCTGATGAAGTACTATTAATGTTTGAGGAGGTTAGATATTTGTTCCACTCGGGAAGTAATGTGACTAGTTTTAAACCTGCTTGCCAGGTAGTCATCAGAGACAATTGATTGTTAGAAATAAAATTGATTGGTTTTGTAACAGCTAAAGCCATTTGTGCCTGGCGAGCTGATTGGTCAAATTGCAGCTGTTTGAGACTAGAGACCGAAATTAGACTCCAAATAACTAGCCAGCCAGCCATCAGCAGAAAAAAAAAGAAAAATATCACCAGCGATCGTTTGACGACTCGACTAAAACTACTGGAGAGCGATGCTGATAATTTTGTCACCTTGGCTAATCGAGTTTACCACGTCCATGCCACTGGTGACTTGACCAAAGACCGCGTGGATGTCATCCAAGTGAGGAGTGGCGTCGAGGGTGATAAATATTTGACTGCCACCGGTGTTTGGTCCAGAGTTGGCCATTGAGACAATACCGGCTTGGCTGTGCCTGAGTTGGGGACTAAATTCGTCGGCAATAGTGTAACCGGGTCCTCCAGTGCCGGGAGGATTGGGACTGTTGGGGTCTTTGGTGGTGGGATCACCCACTTGAACCACAAAGCCAGGTACCACCCGGTGGAAAATAATGCCGTCATAAAATTTCTCTTTGGCCAAGGATAGAAAGTTGAGCGTGGTCAGAGGCGCCTGATCTCTAAATAACTCGATGACAATGTCACCTTTAGTGGTGGTCATTGTCACCTGTTTGGTCTCAATTGGGGCAAAGTCGGCTAGGGTTTTCACAGTGGGATCCTTTCGAGTAGGTTGTTGAATATCGTCTTGAAGTTGGATATCATCTTGAATTTGGGCGGAGTCTGGTTGAGCTTCTTGTTGGGGAGTAGGTTGGTCTGTTTGATTAAGGTCCAGAATGAACTCATTATCTGATGCAGGTTTTGGTCCGCAACCAGACAGCAGTAAACCGCTGGCCAGAATGACTGGGATTAATAACAGATGGGAAAAGTTGATTTTTAGCATGGGGCTTAGTATACCCAAGCATTGGTTTTAAACAATAATTAAAAAATGATCTTTAGATTTCATTATCCCGACCCGTTCTGATTTCTGTATAATTACTTCATGTCTAAAAAATTTGACGTGGTTATTTATATGCTTCATGGCTGGGCTTTGCATGGCCAGCAGACCAAGATGTGGGCTGAATTTATCAAAGCTCTCAAAGAAAAAGGTATTGAAGGCAAACTCTTGAAAATACCCGGTTTATCTGCCTCACTTGAAGAAGTCTGGGGCGTCAATGATTATGTCCAGTGGTTGTTAAAACAGTTACCCCATCAGCCAGTTATCTTGTTGGGTCACTCATTTGGTGGTCAGATAGCCATCCGGTTAGCCAATCTTCATGCAGACAGAGTCCAAAAACTCATCTTGATAGATAGCGCCGGCTTAAGAGACTGGAGCCTGCTGGCCAAAACTAAAAGAAACGGCTTGGGGTACTTGGCAAAATTAGGTCACAGAATTACCAGCTCTGATCTAGTTCGACGAGGGTTTTACAAAGTCATTGGAGTTGGAGATTACTATCATGCTTCTCCCCTGCTTAAAAAAACTATGTCTAAAGTCGTGGCTGATGAAGTTTGGTCAGATCTGCCCAAAGTCAAACAGCCAACTTTAATTATCTGGGGTGAAGTAGACAAAACTACTCCTTTGAAGTTAGGCCAAAAAATGCATCAACTGATACCTAGTAATCAGTGGTCAGTTGTGGGTGAAGCAGGTCACTCGCCTCACTTAACTCATCCTCAAGTGGTAGCAGACCGAGTTGCCAAGTTTATATTTGCCAAATAATTTATGAAGACACTTTCGCTTATCATTTTGTTAACCAGTGGCTTTGGCATTAGATGGCTGAGGTGGTTGGGTTTGGCTCAACAGAAAGAGTATCGGCTTGACCGACTAAAACTTTTCTTTCAAAGTCCGGATGGTCAAGCCGAATTCAAGCGACTGCTACCCAAAAGATCTGACTTTTCTCGCACCGGTTTGAAGCGACCTAAGTGGACACCTCGGGTATTATTGATTGCCGGCTTAAGCTTGGGCTTGATCATGAGTGTCTATTTAATTTTATCTCCCATTTTGATTCTGGATTGGTTTGCACCTGATTCTTTTCAATCGATATTACTTAAGGTTATTGGTTGGTTGGTGGGTATTTATCTAACTTTACCCATCTTTGTGCTACTGGCCATTTTACCAACCAGTTTAGTTAACTGGTTGGCCACCGAATCATACCTGAGGCAGGCTAAAAAAATCTTTGATACTCACCAACCTTTGGTGATTGGTATTACTGGCTCGTTTGGTAAAACCAGTACCAAAAAATTACTAACTCATCTACTGGGAGGTCCAGCCCAAGTTTATGCTACGCCTGATTCATACAATGCCAAACTTTCAGTAGCGCGGTCAATTTGTCAGGATTATCGAGGGCAAAAAATTGCCATTATTGAGTACGGAGCTTATGCTAAAAATGAGATTGCTCAGCTAGCCAGTTGGATTAAGCCTCAACAGGCCATTATTACTGGTATTGCTCCTCAACACTTAGGTTTATTTGGAAATGTTGAAAATCTGATTAAAGCTAAAGCTGAGTTAGTGGCGGCTCTGCCCAATGATGGAGTAGTATTCTATAGCTCCGATCAACCGGAAGTCGAAAAATTAGTCAAAATAGGAGTGGTCGATCGATCTTTAAAACAAATTTCTTTTTCGAAAAAAGGTAGTCATTTAGTTAAAATCACTAGTGCTGGAATTACGGAACAAGGCTTTTTAGAGTGTTTGGTGGATGGTGAAATTATTAAAACCAAATTAGTGGGCGAACATTACCTTTTGGGTTTAGTTGGAGCAGTGACCGTTGCTCTAACACATGGGGTTAAATCAGAAAAAGTCTGGGTCAGAGTCATGAATTTTCAGCCAGATGCTCATTTTATTCAAATTAAATTCTTAACCGATGGCAATCTGTTGATTGATGATGGTGGTACCAGTAATCCGGCAGGATTTGCTAGTGCTATTCAACTAGCAGAACGCATCCCAGCTTTGAAAAAGATTCTGCTAACTCCAGGCATTATTGACTTGGGTCATCAAACAGGCCAAATTCACGAACAGTTAGCTGAACAGGCTAAAACTGTTTTTGATCAAGTCATGTATCTGGATACGCCAGGCCAGACCGAGTTTAAAGCCCAGTTTAATCAGAAATTAATCAGCCAACCTCAACAGATTATCAAACTCCTGACTGAGTTGGAAGCGGGTACAATGTTGGTGGTTGAGGGTAGAATTCCAGCTTGGTTAAAGCCTAAAATAGATCAGATGACCAGACATTTAGCTTAAAGAACCTGATGCAAAAACCTATATTCAACAGTCTTGGTTCCAATTACTCATGGAGTTTTGCTTGGCAGGCTGTGAGAGAGTGGTTTGGATCTCATCGACAGCCAGATCATGATTTAGGAGAACAACTGGTGGATAAATTTGGCGGTCAAGCCTTTTTAACGTACAAAGGTCGAGATGCTATTTGGTTAGCTCTCAAGGCTTTGGGAGTGGGCCGAGGAGATCAAGTTTTAACCCAAGCCTTTACTTGCCACGCGGTTGAAGAGGCGATTACTCGGGTGGGAGCGGAACCCATTTTTGTGGATTTAGCTCCAGGCAAACTTAATCCCAGTGTGGTAGAACTTGAAAGAGGGCTTAAGTCAGCCAAAAAAGCTAAGTTGGTTTTGATGCAACACACTTTAGGGGTACCAGCAAAAATTGATGATATAGTTAAGTGGTGTGGTGATCACAACTTATTAGTTTTGGAAGACTTGGCCCAAGCCATAGGTGGAGTGGATGAATCTGGCCAAACCTTGGGTAGTTTAGCTGATGCGGTGGTTCTATCTTTTGGCCGGGACAAAATGGTGGATGCAGTTTCTGGTGGGGCAGTTGTTGTGAGATCCGCTGAGGCTATCAAAACTGCAAAAACTTTGTACGATCAATTAGGCAGTGTGCCCAGGTCAAATTTAAAAACAGACCTTTGGTATCCCAGTTTAACAAATTTGATTAGAGCTACTCATCCAGTTTTGATTGGTCAGGTGATTCTCAAAGTTTGCAGACAACAAGGTTGGCTGAAGTCGCCAGTTTGGTCACCTTTGAAAAGGGCTACTCAATTGCCACTGGAGTTAGCTCGGTTGGTCCTTTGCCAATGGCATAACCTGGTAGATCAAGTCACTCATCGGCACCAGATAGCCAGAGTTTATCAGGAGCAATTGGTAGAAATCTCTCTTCATTCTAGTGATGATATCGAACGAGGATCCAATCAGCGCTTTTCAATCAAAGTCGCTGAACCTGATTCATTAGTAGATTGGTTAAAACAACATAAAATCTATGTAGCTGATCGTTGGTATCGGTCACCAGTTGATAGTGGTAACTTGGGTTATGCCACAAGTTACAGGGCGGGTAGTTGCCCTCAAGCAGAACTGTTAGCAAACCAGATCGTTAACTTACCGACTCACCAAGGTATAAAATTGGCTGATGCCGATCGGATTGCTCGATTGGTTATCCAGTTTACTGCCAAGTAGGAAGTTGTGATGGTTTTTTTCTGATATGCTGTTTTGGATTTGACATAGACTGCAACTAGAATGATTTGAGAAAAACAATAGACTTATTGCGAAATAAGAAACGAGTTAATTATGAATAGATTTGACACGTTATCGTTAAAAAACAATATGTTAATTAAGCTGATCGAACAAGAAGCCGATTGGGAAGAGTTAGTGGGCCAGTTTGAGGAGGCCAACTTTCTCCAGTCCTGGGCTTGGGGCGAGTTTCACCAGTCGTTAGGTAAGTTGGTTTTTCGAGTGGCAGTCTTTGATGAACAAGGATCAGCGAAGGGTTTGGCTCAAGCAGTCCTCGAGCCAGCCAAACGCGGAGCCTATCTAGCAGTGGCCGGTGGTCCTTTGGTTAAGTGGCCAGATCAAGAAGTTTTAAAATTAATATTTGAGCAATTGAAGGAATTGGGTCGGACTCACGGTTGTCTGTTTATTCGATTCCGGCCCCAGATCATCACTAGTCCGGATAAACTCCAGACACTGGGAACCATGGGCGCCATGCTGTCCCCCATGCACTTAACTGCCGACTTAACTTTGCAACTGGATTTAAACTTAAGTGATGAAGAGTTGTTGGCTCAAATGCGCAAAAACCATCGGTCAGCCATTCGCAAGGCTGATCAACTTGGAATTGTGACCAGTGTCACCACAGATGTGGATCAGATTCAAGAGTTCTATGATCATCAATTGGAGTTGGCTAAAAGACATGGCTTTGTACCTTTTGGTTTTGAGTTTTTGCGCAATCAATTCCAGGTTTTTGCCAGTCGCCAGGCTGTAGCCTTAATTCACGCTAGAACTGCCCAGGGGGAATTGCTAGCTTCAGCTTTTGTGATTTTTTATAACCAGGAAGCGGTCTATCACTACGGAGTTTCCACCGATGCTAATCGTTCCCTGCCTGGCAGTTACGCTTGTCAATGGAGAGCTATGATGGAAGCCAGATTAAGAGGATGTATTCGCTACAATTTTTGGGGGGTAGTCCCGTTGGATCAACCCCATCATCGCTTTGCCGGCGTTTCCCTGTTTAAGCGGGGCTTTGGCGGCCAGGAGGTTGAGTACATCAAGGCCCACGACATACCCTTAAGTCCAAGATATTGGGTGACGTGGTGGTTTGAAAAACTGCGGAAAAGAATTAGGAGATTGTGATATGGACAAAAAAATTGTTTTGGTTTTAATTAGTCATCCGAATGTAATCTAGATATTTTATGAAGGTTTGATATACTACAAACGGCGTAATAAGAAGGTAATATAAACAGTAGTAATAATTAAAGAATGGGGACAACAAATATGTTGAAAGATGCTGAAAAAAAACCCTCACGTTTTGAAGATGGTAAGGAAACTCCATCCAATGCTCAGGTTGTTGGGTTGAGCTTGTCTTTTTGTGTCAGGGATATCATGGATGGTGAGGTGCAAGAACAAGATGTAATACAAATAATTAGCTCCACTTATGCGAGAAGTCCTCAAGAATGGGATGAAGTAATTGCACGTTACAAACAAAACTACTGGCATGTGGACCCAACAAAGGGAGAGGAGATTTGCAGGCGTCTCCTTGTGGCTGGCAAGATTTTACAACCTAGAGTCGAAGGTCATGAGGGTCCCTTGGGACACCAGATAGATCAGGGATTTTATTGGTTAAGTGCCGATCAAGTTGCAGAATGGAAAAAACAACAAGGATGGAAGTAATTTAGGAAAATACTGAATTATTTTCTGGCTACTTTCTTTCCACCGTGTAGCTGGGCAGATACTTGATGAAAATGGCCGGCGCGTCTTCCAGCAAGAACTGTTGAAACTCCTGGTAGATTTCTTTGCGGGCTTGCTTTTCGTAGGTTTGGCGGCCCTTTTCCAGCAGATTGTCAATGCGGGTGTTTTTATAGCTAATCATGTTACTTGGTTCACTAGAATGCCAAAATTCATATTGGTCTGGGTCGGGAGATGTTTCTTGACCAATTAACAACAATTGAAAATTGGACACGTCTGGGAAGTTGGTGATGTGGAGGCGAGTCGTAATCTGAAGATTGGGGCACAAACCTTTCTCTTTAATTTGACTGCTAGCTTGGCACTTGGCTGTCGCCAGTTGACCCAATTTTTGCCAGTCCGCCTGAATCTGCTTGGCTTCGGCTTCAAACAGGGTAGTGGTTGTTAAATCAAACTCCAGAGGAGACCTGGGGAGCTCATCCATCAGCCGTTCCATAGCCCGGTCCAAATCATAGTCGTAAGATTTGCTTCCGGCTAAGTATGTCCAAGATAGGGGATTGAGTGGTCCAATTGCTCTGGTATTATCGGTGGGTTTATGAACGGCATAAGATAGAGCCTGTCTGATGTTTTTTTGAAAGATGGGATACTGATGGTTGAAAAAGACGGCCAGATATTGATTGTAGTTGAGCTGATTGATGACTTGAACATTTTGCCAGTCCATGATGTCATGATGTTGAGCTAACTCTGGTAAGATATCCACTTCACCTCTTTTAAAAGCTGTGACCGCATCCTGTTCTGTTAAATAGAAACGGTAGACAAAACGTTCGTCTGGGCTTCCAACTGATAACTCGGATATTTTTTGACTTTTAGATTGTTTATAGTCTGTAATTCTGTATGGACCAATGCCAATTAAGGTTGGTTGCTTAAAGAAAAACTTGGTTTTGATTTCTCCCTCACGGAAAACGGGCTGAAAAACTTTGGTGGGAAAAGGAGAAAAAGCCGTGGGCAGTTTAAAGACAATATCTTGGGGGGTGGCCATAACTTCTATATCTTTGAGTTGATAAACTACATCTTCTGGTTTGACGGGCTTACCATCTTGCCAAACCAAATTATTTTTTAGCACGAAGCGATAAGCCGTGCCTTCTTGCTCAATCGTCCACCGCTCTGCCAAGAGAGGTGCCACTGATCCATCTTCGTTGATTTGAGTTAATCCAGAACTGATTTGATGCTGAATCATTTCTGGCAAACTGGACAGAGTAAAACTACCAACGATACCAATGTAATGGGATTTCTTTGTTTCAAGATTGCGAGCAATAGAAGAAATAAAAAATGAAAACAAAATAATTGCTCCCACTAGGGATAAAACGAAAATCAATCCGTGTTTTCGAACATAGGCAGTTATGTACCAGTAGAGCTTGCGCATTAAAATCTTAACATAATTAACTCGTTTTTTATTTTGCGAGTCAAGTCTATTATTAACTTGTTTCTAATTTCGCAACAGATCTATTAAATTAGAGCTAAAACCGAGACTAAAGTGAAGGTAATGACTCCAACTATAGTCAGGTAGAAAACAACTTTTTCCACTCCTCGTTTGGTGTGATAGGTTTCGCCACCACCACCCCAGGTACTACCCAAACCACTACCTTGAGCTTGAAGTAAAATTAATGCCACCAAGATCACAGCCAGAACTCCTTGAATAATCAGCCAAATTTGATTCATATGCTTATTAGACTTTCTGCGAAAATTTTAACATAATTAACTTGTTTTTTATTTCGCGGAAAGTCTATTATAAACTAAAATTATTTTATTTCGATTTAGGTCTATTTAGCGACTTCTTGAGCTCTGGTTTCTCGCATGACTGTGACCGTGACTGTACCCGGATAAGTGACCTTATCTTTGATTTGATCACGAATCTTAATGCTCAAAACTTTGACGTCATCGTCTTTGGATTGATCGGGTTCAAGGAGGACTCTAACTTCTCGACCAGCTTGAATCGCATAAGCCTGTTTGACTTCCGGATATGCACTGGCAAGCTCTTCAATTTGTGTCAGTCGCTTGACGTATTCATCATAATTTTCGTAGCGAGCTCCCGGTCTGGCACCAGAAATGGCATCTGCTATATAGACCAACATTTGCTCTGGTCCAGAGAAGGACTCATCTTCATGATGTTGGGCGATGCAGTCAATTACGGCTTGAGGCAGATTGAAACGCTTGGCAATCTTAACTCCCAGTTCAACATGACTACCTTCATCTTCTTCTGCCACTTTACCAATATCATGTAGCAGACAACCCAGTTTAACTGTGTGCACATCAACCCCAAACTCACTGGCCAACTTAATAGCAATTTGGGTTTCTTCCAGAGTGTGAGCAATCAAGTTCTGACCATATGAATATCGGTACTTAAATTTACCCACCAGCTTAATCAGATCAATCGGCAGATTGTAGATATCCAAACTATGACACAATTGTTTACCAGCTTCAAAGACGGTTTTGTCGATCTCGGTTTGAGCTTTGGCCACCACTTCTTCAATTCTAGCGGGTTGAATTCGGCCATCTTTAATCAATCTCTCCAGAGAAATTCTGGCAACTTCTCTTCTGATGGGGTCGTAGCTAGAAATTCTCACTTCCGTGGGTGATACGTCAAGATCAACATCAACTCCCGTTTCTTTTTCAAAGGCATGAATATTGCGACCAGCCTTGCCAATAATTTTACCTTTGGTTTCTTCGTTAGGTAAAGTGATGACAGAAACTGTGTACTCGGCCACGTAATCAGTCGCTCCGTGAAGCATGGCATCGATTAAAATTTCTCGGGTTTTTTCTTCGGCCGAGGCCAAGGCTTCTTCTTCTTTTTGCTTGATTAACTGAGCCATTTGTTGAGTCATGGTTTTTTCCAGCTGACTCAATAAGTTTTGGGTGGCTTCATCTTTGGTTAATCCAGCTACTTTTTCTAACTCTTTGACTTGTTGGTCTTTGAGTTTTTGGACTTTGTCTTTAGCCTGGTTGACTCGTTCTCTTTCGGTATCAAGGGCTTCTTCCTTGCCCGTAATTTGTTCCAGTTTAAAATCAATTCGATCAATTTTCTTATCTAGATTTCTTTGTTGTTCTTCGATAGCTTGACCAACTTTGCGAGCATCAGCCTCGGCACTTGATCTGATGGTTAAAGTTTCACTTTTGGCTTCAACAATGATTTCTCGAGCTTTAGCTCTAGCTTCTCTAATAATATCTTCAGCCTCCTTGACAATTGCCATGGGAGGTTGGGGGGTGGGTTTAGGTAAAGGAGCAGGAGCTTGTTGGCGAATTGGTTGGACTGTGGGTTCGGTCTTAAACTTAGGTCGAGCTTGAGGGGTAGGTTTACCTTGATGAGGACTGGAGAACTTAGGTTTTTGACCAGGTTTGGTGGCAGTGGTATTAAATAATCCAGATAGATTGTTAAAAAATGACATACATCCTTTCTTGGATGTAAAGTATTTATCGAGAAATTAGTGGTCAAGCCCAATAATCAGGGTCGACCAGCTAGAAACTTACCAAGCCAAAAAGGCCTGTTCATGGATGTGTTGATATATATCTAGAATGCTCATGATGTTTCAATTTATTACGATAAAATACTTTACAACTAAATGCAGATTGTACTGCTTGGGGAGTCAATAGTCAAACCCAAAGTCTCGATCTACCAGGCTAGTTACAAGTCGTTTTCTTCTTTAATTTTGACCCAAATTTGCTTTTGAATCTTCTTCATAAAATCTGGATTTTCTGCCAAGTAGGCTTTGGCGGATTCGCGACCTTGAGCAATAACTTCGTCGCCATACTTGAAGAAACTACCAGCTTTTTGAATCACCAAATGTTCAACTGCCAGATCAATCACATCGCCCACCATGGAAATACCATTGATATCCATATCAAATTCACACTGCTTGAAGGGGGGAGCCACCTTGTTCTTTTTGACTTTGACTCGATGTCGGGTGCCCACAATTTTATCGCCCTCCTGAATATTGCCGATCTTGCGAATATCCAGTCTCAGCGAGGCGTAGAATTTGAGGGCGTTACCGCCAGAAGTGGTCTCGGGACTGCCAAACATGACACCAATTTTATAGCGAATCTGATTAGTGAAAATGACTAAGGTGCTAGTTTTGCTGATGGCGGATGTGAGTTTACGCATAGCTTGAGACATCAGCCTGGCCTGTTTGCCCATCTGTTGGTCACCCATTTCACCCTCAATCTCGGACTTAGGCACCAAAGCCGCCACCGAGTCAATGACCAGCACATCGACCCCGCCGGAACGGATTAAAGTCTCGGCTATTTCCAAGGCCTGTTCGCCATAGTCTGGTTGGGAGATGAGCATGTCGTCCAAGTTGACACCGATTTTTTGAGCTCGCACCGGATCAAGGGCGTGCTCTACATCCACAAAAGCCGCTGTGCCACCCTTGCGTTGGACTTCGGCAATGGCGTGAAGACAAAGCGTCGTCTTGCCTGAAGCCTCGGGACCATAAATCTCAACCACTCGGCCTTTGGGATAGCCACCCACGCCCAGAGCCAGATTCAAAGACAGAGAGCCGGTGGAAATAACCGGCATTTTGGCCATGTTTTTGAGTGATTCACCCATGCGCATAATGGCGCCTTTGCCGTACTCTTTCTCGATCTGTTGCATGGCGATGTTGACCGCCTGTCGGCGGCCGGCCAGTTGTTTTTGGGCCTCGTCATCTTTGACTGTTTTTTTTGGGGCTGGTTTAGTGGCGCTCATAAATGCTCCTTTTAATTCTTTTTAGTATTTGGGTTTTGTTCTTTACTAATACAACATACTACAAACCTAGGGATATGATAAGACCTAATTCTAACAAGAACTGTAGCGTTTCATATAGTGTGATACAATTTTCAGTAGTATTAATTGTAGGAATAATATTATGGTAGAAAGTCTTCAAACACGTAATGCAGGTGCGCCAATGAGTCCAGCAGAGTTATCGGCAATGACAGTTGCAAAGAGAGCAGTTGAGAGTGGAATACCAAGTTTTGGTGAATTATCTGATAGTCAAGAACAACCTAAGACAAAAGCTGAAGTTTTGGAAGCAATAGTCATTTCAAATATTCCTTTTTTTCATGCCAGCACAGCAGAATTTCCAGCATGTGTTGAGATTGTACTGGCAGGCGAGCAATATTTGATTTATCTCTCAAGGCTTAATAATGGTATGGTCAACCACTCTTCAAGTTGGAAAATTGAAAAAGTAGTTTCTAAAAGTGATTTGAACAGTGTTTCAAAATCTAAACTTGAAACAACATTGGGCACAATGGGTGTTTCTTTGGCTAATATTGTTGAATATAGACTTGGACATGGACTTTTGGGATAAGGTTATTGGACGATTATAACTTGTTAAATATTTGCATGCATTTTTTAGGTTATAATACAGACCTAGTGGAGTTCGGGGCGTAGTTCAGATGGCTAGAATACTCGCATGGGGTGCGAGTGGTCGCAGGTTCGAGTCCTGTCGCCCCGACAGAGAAAATTGACTTATGATTATCACTAAACAAAAACCTTTTACTTTGGAAGAAATAGGGCAACTTAAAGAACAATTTGAAGTTTATATCAAAACTGTCATAGATATTGAAAAGAAAATTTGCTCTGCCGGTATGGACCGCCATTTTGAAGGAGAACAACTGCTACTCAAACAAGGGTCAACACAGAGTCATATTTGGGGAGGGGGCATTGATTTGGAGACCAAAGAGATCGACTTTAATTCATTTATTAACATTCGTCCCAGAGATAACAATCCGAAAAATGAAATTCAAAGCGAGGAAATCAAGGGTAAATACAAAGAGCTAACAGTATTCTTTTTCCAGGAATTGATATGACAGACACTCAATTGCTAGTTGGTTCTTTATCCAGCGATCTGTTTCGAGTGGCCAGCCTCACCCAGCGAGGATCGACCAAAGCGGCCAGCCGATTTTTACTTGAAGCCAAACGATGGTCAGAGCCACTGCAAAAACTTAATATAGCGCCATATATTTTAAATATCGCCCAAGATATTTCTTCAAGGGATGTGGCTGATATTTCAATGGAAACGGCGGAGAAGTATTTGATGTATGGTGTGCTTCTGCAAAACTACGCTCTGGGTCAGATTGCAGAATAATCGGCATGTGTGTTACTATATCTCTATATGTCTGATCCCGTTCGCCGACCACCCATGCCCACCTTTAACAGAACCAACTTGAGTAGCAAGTTTGGTGGTGGAGCGAACGTGACTTACTCTTTTGCTCAAAGAAATCAGGAAAGAATCATGAAAGCGGCCCAAAAGCGTTTGGCCTTTAAGCGAGCCTCGGTTAATGCCGACCAACCCGTTAAGGCAGTGCTGGAAAAACGGGGCGAGATGTTGGCGGGGGAAATTGGCCGTTTGCAGAGCAAACTAGGCCAAACTTGAGCTGGTGAGTTTATCTAAAAGGCGACATTTCTACTTTGCAGGAACACAACATTTTCGCTTTGTGCTAACAGATGCTTGATAATAGATGCTTGATAATAGATGCTTGATAATAGATGCTTGACAACCACCAAATATATGACAAAATAATGTCATGTATTCTGTACAAAATTTAGTTTCTATTTCTGATTTCCGATCTAATCTTCCGGCTTGGTTAGATAAAGCTGTGGGACAAAACCCTGTGGTAATTTTACAAAACAGCAAACCCAAAGCTGTGGTGCTCGACCCAGAGTATCTCGAGTATCTGGAAAAGTACGCCGATGGTTACTATGACGCTGGAGACGCTGCCGAGTTAGATAGAGCTATGGCGGCAGGTGAAGATAAACATACTATTAAGTTCAAACCAGAAAACTATCTCTGATGCTAGAACTTGATATTACAAAAAAAGCTCATCAGCAACTTAAAAAATTAGATTTAACCTCGAGAAAGAAAATCATCAATAAGGTTAATGGTCTAGTGCGCGATCCCTTCCCACCAGGCGTGAAAAAGATAAATGCCATGCATAAAGGATATAGAATAAGGATCGGTGATTATAGAGTGATATACAGAATTTTGTCTCAATTACAGATTATTAGAGTGTATCGCATAGACCATCGATCAAAAGTTTATCAAAATCTCTAAACCTAATTTCCTCTCCAAATCGATAGCTTGCTATACTATAAATATTGTATAAGCTGATAGAGAAATACGAACCCAAATTAATTTGCTCGTTGAAGACACAGACTTCGCTACAAGTCTATTAGGTCGCGAGAGAAATAGCTGGACTCTCCGTTTGTCACCCAAAAATGTATGCTAGAGTAGTAGCGAGGGGGCAGAGTCGCTGAACCAGTTTATGACCAAAACCAATCCTAAGTTTACCAAAATTTACCAAGCATTGAATCCCGCCCAGAAAAAAGCGGTCAATGCGATTGAGGGACCGGTGATGGTGGTGGCTGGTCCTGGCACCGGCAAGACGCAAGTGCTGGCGGCTAGAATTGCCAACATTCTGCTTAAGACAGACACGCCTCCTGCCAGTATTTTAGCTCTAACTTTTACTGAATCAGCGGCTCACAACATGCAGGCACGGGTGGTAGAGATGATTGGGGCGACTGGATATCAGGTCAGAATCAGCACTTTTCATGCTTTTTGCCAACGGGTAATTCTTCAATATCCAGAGTACTTTGCCATAAGTCATCTCAGTCAACCTTTATCAGATCTGGAAAAGTTCCAGATAGTGACTGACTTAATCCTGCATCAGCCACTTAAAATTTTGCGCCCATTAAATGACCCGCTTCACTATTTGAGAGATATTATCAAGGCCATTTCTGATTTAAAAAGAGAAGGTATTTTGCCAGGCGAACTGGAGAAAATGATTGAGGAGGAGTTTGCGGATTTGGAGAGTATGACTAGCAAAACCAAGCGCCTCCAAGCCGAGCGCAACCAACAGAAAAACCTAGAATTACTTGAGTTATTCAAAGCTTATCAAAAAAAACTGATCAAAACCCAGCGCTATGATTTTGATGATATGGTGACTTTGGTGATTGGGGCTTTTGCCGAACATGAGTTGTTACTGCTCGAACAGCAAGAGGAACTCCATTACTTTTTGGTGGATGAATATCAAGATACCAACTCAGCTCAAAATCAAGTTATCTGGTCACTGGCATCATATTGGGGTGACAAGGCCAATATTTTTGTGGTGGGTGACCCTCAACAATCTATTTTTAGATTTCAGGGAGCCTCGTTGGAAAATGTAAGTAGTTTTGTGGATCACTATCCCGGGGTCCAGGTGATTAACTTGAATTTGGGTTATCGCTGTCCGCAAACTATCTATGATGCCGCCCATTGGTTGATTGGTCACAGTCACCAATATCAAACCGAGGCATCAGCCCTTAAGTTTTTGCCCAAGCAAGCTTTAAAAAGTACTACTGATGGAGGGAAAAATCAGTCAGCCATAACTTTGTTTGGGGCTCCCTCACGCCAAGTTGAGTTGTTGTGGGTAGTAGAGAGTGTCCAGAAGTTACTCAAACAAAAAGTTGATCCGGCTCAAATTGCCGTTTTGTATCGCAAAAATCAGGAAAGTTTTGAGCTGATGGAGTTGTTTGATAAATACAAAATCCGCTACGAAGTGGCTGGTGGGGGCAATGTTTTAAAAGCCGAGACTACCAGACAGTTAATTGAGTTTTTGAGAGTCATTCTGCAACTTAGAACTTTTCAAGCTCACCCTAATCTATTTGAGGTCTTGGTCTACGATTGGTCGGGGGTTGATCGGTTGGCTGTTTATCGGTTAACAAAGATGGCAGGCAGTCAAAGGCAATCATTGGTCGAGGTGATCGAAAACTACCAGCCCCAGAAATCGAGCAAAAGTTCCCAGACGACCCAAATGAGTCCAACAGGTCCAACAGGTTTAACGGGTCAAGAGTTCAAACCGATTCATCAGACTTACCAAAAAATGATCGCTTGGGGTTTGGATGATTTAAAGACAGCCCTACCCAATTGGTTTACCACTTTAGCTAAGGAAAGTGGCTATCTGGATTGGGTGATGAAACAGCCCAATCGCATTGAGTTGGTTTTAAACCTGAACACGCTTTATGATCTAATTAAATCTTTGTCCAGTCAAAGAACAGATTTTAAATTGGCAGATTTAGTGGGGGCTATTGACCTGATGATTGAGCACAACTTGAGTTTGGAAACCGAAGACTTGGATGTGACCACTGGCACTGTTCATCTATCAACAGTTCACAAGGCTAAAGGTCGGGAATGGCAGTATGTGTTTGTGGTGGGCCTGAATGATGGAGTTTGGGGCAACTTGAGAAGAGCCCAAAAACTCAAGTTACCAGATAAAGTTTTGCGTTATACCGATATATCTGAACTTGAGAAAAATGATGAGGAAAGACGGCTGTTTTATGTGGCTATAACTAGAGCTAGCCAACAGGTCTATTTGAGTTATCCTCAAACCAAGATGCAGTATCAGCGGAGTCTGGAAGTGATTGGTTCTCAATTTTTAGTTGAGTTGAGTCAAGACGAGGCAGGAAAAACCACTGGGTACATAACTCAAAGCGAATCTGTGGAACTGTTGGCCCATGCGCAAGATAAACTATCCGATTTGCTTCAGCCCAGCCCAAGTTTGGGTGTGACCGGTGATGAAAAACGTTTCTTTAAACATCTAGCGCAAAACATGCATTTGTCGGTATCTTCTTTAAATAAATATCTTCAATCTCCAGAAGAATTTGTGCTTGATGTCTTGTTAAAATTACCCAAAGCTAAAGTGGCTTCTATGGCTTTTGGCACAGCTTATCACCTAACTTTGGAAGCAGTTAATCAGCACTTGCTCAAGACCCGCCAAGTTTTGCCACTGCCCGAAGCACTGGAAAGATTCAGACAAGCTTTGAAGGCCGAAATCTTAACCAAAGATGATTATGAGGGGTGGTTGAAGCGAGGGCAGGACAATTTAACCCAGTATCTCGAGCAAGACTTAGCCGGTGACCAGATCATTATGGCCGAACAGCAATTTGGTTTTCCCCCTCTAGCTACTTACTTGGGAGATATACATTTGACGGGTAAAATTGATCGAGTTGATTGGTTAGATAGAGACAAAAAATTAGTTCGAGTTATCGATTACAAAACCGGTAAGGCTCGGTCTGTCAACGATATTGAAGGTAGAACTCAGACTAGCCGACTCTCGGAACGGGAACAAACTTTACCCGAGGGGATCAGAGGTCCATATAAAAGACAGTTGGTTTTCTATAAATTGCTGACCCAGCTAGCACCAGAATTTCCGCATCAAGCGGTCGAGGGAGTCTTGGAGTTTGTAGAGCCTGTTCAACCCAGTGGTAAATTTGTATCGCGTCGATTTGAACTGTTGGACGGCGATGTGAGGGATTTAAAAAAGTTAATCCGAGAGGTGATGGCAGAGATCCGAGGACTCAAGTTTTTGGAGCTAATCTAGGCTGGCATTTTGGATTTTCTGATAAGCAAAAGGTTTTTTCAATCAAATCCCAGAAAAGTTGCGCGCCGTTATCTCCAGTTTCGGCGGTTATTTCTGGTTTGGCAGGATGATTAAAGACTTCGAGCAGTTGGCCGGAATTGAACTTTTGCCAAATAAATTCGACCGAAGCATCCAAGCTAAATGGCAGTAACCAATTTCTAGTTTGATTCGCAGGGGAAGATAACAGCTGATGGCGCTTGAAAAATTTCAGGTTATCAAACTCTTGCCTGCCCACAGGTTGAGCAAAAAATAGCACAGATCCCGCCACCGCCTCGTGACTAAGCAAAGCTTTAAATGATTGCTCACTGGGTTTGGTGATTTCGGCAGAAATAACATGGTTGAGATATACTTGGTCATATAAATCAACCGTTTTTTGATAACTTTTGGCGGTATAAAGTTTGACATAGGGTTTATTTTGCATTGTTTCAATAAATTCCAGAGTAAAGGGGGCTTTTCTACAGACAATATGAAAAACAAACCTGGCCGATTTGGCATGCAGTTTTTCTATTAAATGAACGAAGAAATGCGTGCCCACGGCGGCGCCGGAAATGGGAATAGCTATATTAATTGGTATTTGGCTGGATTGATCATACTGATCTTGACGCTCTTTTAACTGACTGGCAGATAGCTTGATGGAAAAATCAGGGTTGATGGGATAGGGTAAAACGGCGATGGGGACTGGTCGTAAATGAGCCTTGCGACCATATTCAGCCAGGGTAGCTTTGGTGCCAGCTCCAGGGCAGACAATTAAGTCAGCTTGATCGACATACCAAATACTCTGGGGTGAGTCATCGGTGACTTGGACAACTAGATAAATCTTGACATTCAGAATAGTAGTTAGCTCGGTCATAATTGCACCGAGTTGATGAGCTAGACCAAAATGAGTAGCAATCACAATCACTGTTTGAGGTCGATCTGCTTGAGATAAAATTAAATTAATAAACTGTTCAGCCAAATCCTCAACATGAGTTTTAAGATAATTTCTGAAGTAATGAGTAAAGATAGCTTGGGGCAAACCTCTTTGGACCCATTCTGTGATCTCCCGAGCTACTAGATTGATGCTAGTCAGCCGATGCATGGTTTCTATAAATTTATTGGCCGGAGAAAAGACAGTACTGGAAAAATGCTTGGGTAAACTGGTTCTGAAAGCATCTGTAACTCTGATGTGTCCTAAGCCAGCGGGAGCGTAGGTAAAAACAACTAAAGGTTTAGTTTGGATCATTTTTTATTTCAAAGTCAAGTCTATTTTACCTGATTTAATGAAGCAAAAGATAGAAACAGAAGTTAAAATTATAAAATAGGGCATGATGGGTGTTAACTGATAGATAAATAGAGCGCGAGAAATAAAAAACCAGGGCAGGTAAAGACTAAGAGTTATCCAGATTAAGAATAAAATCATTTTGGTTTGGAGAGGGGAGAAATAAAAGGTATTAATTCCAGAACAAACTCTAGACTCTAATTTTTTAATTGGTAACCCCACAGTAAGCTGATGGGGTATTAAAAAGAAATCAAACTTGTTTTTATTTTGTTTTGACTGGATGAAAATTTGCCAATTGAGACAGATGATTGACGAAAAACCGAGGATGGTTAGCCAGGCCCAAGGTTGGGCCACGATTTGTTTAATTTGCCCCGTATTTGCTGGCTGATGGTTGGCATTTTCCAGCTGGTAGTAGTACCAAACCGGCTTTTGACCAACCAGCCACTGCCATGGCCGACTCTGGCTGGGATGGGTGAAAGTGGTGTGGGTTTGGTACCAATAGCTTTGGTGATGTAACTCAAATAGGTGGTTCAAGCCTTTACCTTGGAGAAACATTTGGCTGTAGGACAGCAGGTAAACCAGACCAGCCACCAGGCAAATTAATACCAACCGCCAGAGTCGGCCCTGGAGATTTATCATGTGATGGAACGGGGGCGCTATTTGATTGACCCGATTAGTTCGAGACAACAGCCGGGATAGCCACCAAACTGGTAATTGAGCTAGCCAACAGCCATCGTGGAGCTGGGGCTTGATATTAATTTGGGACACAATTTCAAACCCCACCAAGCCCAATATCAGAAACGCGCCCGACCACTTGCTAGCGATAGTCAAGCCCAGGCTCATTCCAGTGAGCAAAATTGGCCACCAGTTGGTTTTTTGGCGGTTTAATTGGGGAGGAGTGAAAATGAAGTATTTGATATAAAGCCAAACAGTTAATAGACCAAAAAAAGTCACGAAGATATCGGCCGAGGCAAGGCGAGATTGAACCAAAAGCAAGGGTTCAAAGCCAGCCACCAGGCCGGCCATCAAACTTAAAATATAGTTTGCGCCAAACAAGCCTGGTGAATTTTGGGGATGACCAAGGTGGTAAATTTGCTTGGCGGAAGCCATGGTAACCGCAGTTGTCTGCTGGCTTTTTAATCGACCGAGTGTTTTTTTGGTCAGCATTGGTTTTGATGTCTGCCAGGAGGAGGTGATATCCAGCGTGATGAGCACCACCAGCCAGACCACTCCCACGCCCGCCAAAGCCGACGGCAGTCGCCAAGCGAAAGCGGTGTTGCCCAAAAGCCTAATGCTAGTGGCTTGAAACAGTTTGGCCAGAGGCGGGTGCAACCACTCAACTGCCGGTGGACGATAAAACAAACTTGGGTTTTGCTCAAATTCGCCGGCAAATGGTGGATGCCGCCACTCGTAGGCTCTGGGGTCATTTTGAGCCATCAGTCCGGCTGTGTAGGCGTGCATGTCCTCATCAAAAATATAACTGGCAGGTTGATCTAAACCCCGCAGTCGCCAAACCAAACTCAAGCCCAGAACCAGCAACGCCAGCGGGGCGTAGTACCGAGGCAAATATTTAGCCACCTTGCGCAACATATATTCATCGTACACTACACTCACTGAATTCAATTCTGATGGTAGTTTTTGATTTGATAAACTTGAAAATCCAGTCAGCGGAGTGTATGTTAACCAGCTTCGTGTATAATAACCAGTTGTACGCCATAATAAAAAGCCTTAAATCTAATTAATTAATAATAGGGGGTGATAATATGGAATTTCCAAGCGTTGAACAACCTACTTATAGACCAACCGACCAAGAACTTAAACCGGGCAAAATGAGTGCTGCAGGATTTTTGCAGGAGGGTCAAACATTAGAGCAAGTTTTGAAAATGGATGAACAGGCTCTACAAATATTAGGTTATACCGCTCAAGAGGTGGCCGATCTTTTAGGTCCTGTCACCGAAATGGCCGCAAATGGTGGCAATTTTGACTATACTGCCCCAAATGGTAAACAGTATGAAGTGAGAACTCAAACTTGGCGAGGTAGCCAACAGTGCCCCTGGAAAGATGCGGTTGACTGGCGAAGGTCAAGTGGAGCAATGGACATGCATGTTACTGAAAAGGGAAAGGGTAACGAGCCTGTTCATATTGCTGGGCTACTTAGGCACTTGATCGAAAAGCATGGATTTTTTGAAGGGGGTAGTTATAGAGTAGCGCCAGAAGTAATCGTTGAGTTGTTCGGCACCGAAAGGTTTCCCGGATCTTTAGAAGAAGTCAAAGAGCCTAAGTTGTGAATTGCCAAAAATTTTATTAAGAGTAGAGATAAATTAGCTTTTTATTACGTCTCATCCGCCAACTAGTAGATTCTACCACGGTGTCGTCCCTGGATCCCCGCTGGCCCCGCTCTGCGGGACGCGAGGATGACCAGGACGGCGCGTGTGTTAACCAGCTTGTGGTATAATTCGTATCATGAGTAGAAGTGAAAAAGACAATGCTGGGTCACTTGAAAAACCCAAGGGAGCGTCTGGTTTGGAGTGGGTTATTTTAACCCAAGGAGTAGTTGACCAAACAAGGATCCCGTACATGCAAGCTGTTCGAGTTAATGAAGCTGCCTTGCATGATTATTGCCAGGAGTTAGCCACAGCTTACCTCGAACCGCTCCGTGTCAAGATTGCTGAGTTGTTTGGGTTTGGATCAGAAAACGTGACTGTAGAGATTAAAAGATACTTTCCAAGTAGAGTTCTGAAAGAGTCAAACGAGTTGTGGATTCAACTCCTGGTCACAATAAAGCGTCCCAACGACTTTGGGAAAGGTGCTCATGAGTTCCAGTGGATGGATACAGTTTGGGAATGGCTAAAAGAAGCAAGGCTAGCAATGGTTGATGCTGTAAAAGCTCAAGGAAATGATGCTGAACCATGGGGTAGTGATCACTCCATTGACTTGCCGGCTGAGTGTTCGTTATTAATTCGTATTAATCAACATAAAGATGGTTGAAAGACACTCCCAGACTTGTTGATTATTTGATTCATAATTGTTTTTACCTGACGGCTCGGCGGACGATGAAGGTTTGGTTTTGGGCAAAGACCACCTTGCCCAGTCGCTTGAGACCTGGTACATCTAAGGTGGGATAGGCCTCGCGCTCTTTATCTCCCACAAAAATGTACTCCACATTGTATTGATTGAGTTTAGTTTGAGCTTCGGCAAAGAACGGAGTCAAGTAGATGGTTTTGACCTCTTCGGTGCGTTGACTAGCAATGTCAAATGAACCTCGCCATAACCACTCGTGGACTCGCCAACCTAAAACTGTTTGTAGGCCAGTGTAAGTAGAAACCCTGGCAAAAGTGGTATAGCTCTCACCCACGGCTTCCAAAACCACAGGTCGACCTAGGGTATTGGTGTTTAACCACTTAAGACCGGCGTAGTCATCAGGATGTAAAGTCTGGAGCCAGCTCAAGCCGTCCAAACCTTTGTAAGTTTTGAGTCCACCATAAAAGTCGCGATAACCAAAGTAGGGATAGCTTAAAACCGCCACCACAAAGATTGCCACCAAACCACCCGCTAACCTCTTTTGCCAGACTGGTTTGAGAGTGGATAAAATGCCGATCAACCAACCAGTCATTAATATCATGATAATAAAAGCTTCAAAGGTGAGCTTAAACATAGTGTTGGCTCGGGGATGAGTGGGATAGATGTCTTTGAAATAAATGAATTCTGGCAAGATTAATAAAGTTACAGCCATGATTAACATGACTATCACAAAAAAGAAAACTGGTTGTTGCTTGGAGTTTTGACTGTGTCTAAATAATTTTAAAGCTACCAGACCGGCTGTGATGGCCATCACCACATGACCCGTCCAAAGAATTATTAATTTAGACAAATCGGATCGTTCGGTAACCATTCTAATACCTTCTGAAATTGACTCAAAGTTAAAAAACCAGGGGCTGGCGATCAGAAAAGCGCTCAAACCTACTACCACGCCACAAAAAACTAAAGTTTTAAAACCTCTTCTTTGAGTGATCAAGAACAGGCCACTCAAAATAACTAAAAACAGACCGTAGATCATAGTCCCCCAAGTGCTGGTGCTGGCCATTAAGCCCAACGTGCCTCCAATTAAAACACTTAACCAGCCAATTTCTCTCCACAGATCCTCCAGTTTTTGCCCAGTAACTGGGATTTGCCAGAGCTTTGAAAACCAGATGAAAAGCAAGCAAATGAAGGGCAAAACTAAGGCCATGTTCCAGACATGACCATGCAGATCACTCACAATAAAACTATAGGCGGGGAACTCGTGAATGGTGTTGGGAATAAATCGAGTGGCATCGGGATACCAAAAGCCCTGCCAAGTGCCTTTGGTAATTCGGGACCAAATGGGCATGGAATTGCCGGCAAAGACCATTAATATACTACCCAAACTACCGGCAAAAAGTTTGGCTTTGAGTGACACTTGTTTGGTTTGATCCAGCAGGGTAGTAATGACCTGAAAACTGCCCAGCAAAGTTAAACCCATAATCAAGGCCAACAGCAGATTGTAGCTGACTTCGGGTAAAGCCCCCCAAATTCTCATCCACAGACTGCCTAAAAAGTGGCCAAAAGTATAGTAGTTAATATCAAAACCAGCTAGCCACATATCACCGGCTGGCAAGGTAGGAGAACGCAGATAACCCGCCATAAACCCATGATCCATAAATTTTTCCAGACCATTGACATCGGGTTGGAAACCTCTGATGAAGCTTAAAAAGAAATAACCCAACCAAAAAAGAATTTCTTCAGCCAGAATAAAAGGTTTGGCCAAAACTAGAACTTTTTTGAGTTGAGGCCAGTTTTTTTGAGTAAATATCATCGAACGACCCAACAATAATAAAATTACCACCCAGACACCCAGTTGAGTGTTGACGGGTAAACCTAGATTAGCCAAAAACCAAACGGGCAGACCGATCGCCAGCCAGCCGGCGATTCGGCCAAAACCCCAGCCTTTGTCCGGTAAATCAAAGTTTTTGATGAGGATAAAAGGTAAAACTAATCCCGCCACCAGCCAAATCAGCAGACCAGTAAACAAGACAATGAAAAAATCACCCAACATTTTAGACTTTCTGCAAAGTAAAGAAAACGGTTACTTTCGATTGCATCATTCTCGCCTCCCATTTGTCATTCCCGCGCCACGCTTCGTCATCCTCGCGCCAGCGGGGAACCAGTGGATTCTCCTCCTGGCGGAGGAGAATGACGATGAGTGTTCATTTTTTATTTCGCAAAAAGTCTATTATTATCCTAAAACGTAAATAACAAAAAACACCACTACTACAAACAAAGTGGCATCAATAAAGATGGGTTTGTCTGAATAAAGGACTTTTTCTGGCGACTCGCCTCGATTTTTTTCATAGATCAAATGTAAGTAACGCATGACACCGTAGATGACAAACGGTAAGGACAACATCAGTAATTTTTCTGAATGGAAAGACTTGGGCAAGACAGTATAGATTTCGGCGTACTTGGGATTGGAACTTTGAAAGTTCTGATTTTGGAAGGCAAACAAAGCATAAGTCAACCAGGTGGCAGTAGCAAACATGCTGGTGTATTGATCAAGCAAGCGCTGGCTGTAGCGAGTCAAAATTTTGCGGGTGCTACCCAGTAAAAGAGTAGCATTATTGTTGAGTAAGGTCAGTTCACTTTGTCTTTTAGCCACAGATAGAAACAGGGAAGCTGAAATAATAGTTAACAGAAACCAGACGCTCATGTGCAGATTAACCACAATGGCGCCAGCATAAATCCGAATTAAAAAACCAGTCGAGATGGTGACCACATCCAAAATAGGTATGTGTTTCAAAAACTTAGCGTAGAGAACTTGCATCACCACATACAGAATGACTAAAACCAAAAAGAAGGGTTGGAGTCGAAGTGAAGCAATGAAGACAAATGACAGACCCAGCATGGAAGCAAACAGAGCCACTGGCACAGGCAAAGCGCCCGAAGCGATGGGTCGATTTTTCTTGAAAGGGTGGTGGCGATCGACCTCGATATCCACTACGTCGTTGATTAAATAAACGCTGGAAGCTAAGATAGAAAAAAGAATTGTCGCCCAAGTCACAATTAGAAAATAGGAAGGACCGGTCAGGGGTTGGTAGAATAAAAATCCAGAGAAAAGTAAAGCCGCAAACAGTGAAGCATTCTTGACCCACTGTAAGGGCCGAACCGCTTTGATTAAGGCGAAAAAGATGGAAAAAACTGTTCTTTGACTCATATTTAGATGTGATGGGTTCTATTTTGACTGACTAACTTAGCCCAAATTAAAAACCCAAAAACCGTAGCTCCAACCACCGATATTGTAATCAATTTTAACCAGGTATTCAAATACAAAGATAGAAACCCCAACAAAAAGCTACTTGACCAATACAAAACCGCAATTTGGGGTTTGGACCAACCCAGCACATCCAGTAATTTGTGATGCAAATGTCCTCGGTCTCCCCAGAATGGCGACTTGCCGGCAATAATCCGTCTGGAAATAGTGAAAATTGCGTCGGCAGTCGGTACCGCCAGCACCATTAAAGCGGCGGCGACTTTGGCTCCCGATAAAATTGCCAGCACCCCCAGTAGAAAGCCAGCGATGGAGCCGGCTCCATAGCCGGGCATAATTTTTTGAGGATACCAGTTCCAAACTAATAAGCCCGCAAAAGCTCCAGCTGTAATAAAACTTAAGTGAGCGGTATTAAATTGAGTCGGGTCATCAATAAATCGATAGGATAAAAAGCCAATCATTAAAGCGGCGATACTCACAAAGCCGGGCATCTGGCCATCAACTCCTTTGGACCAGTTGACAATGTTAATGTTCCAAACTAGAAACAGTAGAGCAAAAATATCAGCCCAAATCCAGATAGTGTGCAGTTGATTATTAAACCAAAAAGCCAGTTGAGGTTGGTTGAGATGAATCACCCCAGCTCCAAAGGGATTGGAGACATAAGCAATGCCAATGCCTGAACCCACCACCACCAAACCAGCCAAGATACCCACTCCCAAACGGATAAAAGGATGAATGTTTTTAACATCGTCCCAGATGCCCGTGAACATTAGCAGACCAGCTCCAGCCAAGATGGCAATTAAGTATTTGTCTATATCCAAGAAAATGAGCGAGGCAATTAAAATAGCGCCAAAAACCACCACCCCGCCACCCCGAGGTACAGCTTGAGTATGGACGACTTTGGCGTGAGGATGGTGTTTGGGGTCATCCACCCAGCCTCGTGATCGATAAAACTTGATGACCAGAGGAGCTAGACCGGCGGCTAGTAGAAAGCTAAATATAAATAACCACATAGCAGACTTTCTGCTTTAACCTAGTACGTTATCCAAATAATTCTCACAAAACTCATAGCCAGCAAAATTTGAATCAGAGTTGTCATCTGCCAGAATAACTGCCAAATAGTGGGTTGGTTGAGTCGACTGGATAGGTGCTTGGTCATCAGCCAATGCAAACCATTAATCAATAAAGACACGCCTGGAATAACTGCCAGCCACTCTTTGGCAATTAAACTGGCTTCTTTGGTAGGCAAAGAGTAGAACAAAGGTAATGTGGGTTGAAGCCTGCCAAACATGATCAGCAAGCCTACGCCCATACTTAAGCTGATAGCCAGATTAAACTTGATTAACTTCTGATTAGGGACTAAGGTTTGGTGCATACTTCCAAAGATTCATATACTGATACTGGTCACTGGTTGAGTTGGGCATGTAGTTTGCATTTAAGAATTGATAAAACTCTGGAAAGGGGGCCAGCTCGTCTTTCATCACCACAATATATGGGGGCGGTGTTTGGATTAAAGCCTGCATAGTTTCGTCGTAAGCGCTAATGTCAATAATATGGAAAGAGACGGTAAACCGACCGACTGGTACAGTCTGAGACAGAGCATACAAAGCCGGATTGGTACCCCAAATGAACAAGCGTTTGGTTTGAGTTTGTTTGAGAAAAGTACTTAGTTTGTAGTTGTCCGGCAGTAGGTGGTTGAAGCTATTTTTGTAGGTTTCTGAAGACTGCTGACCGGTGACTAATTTAAGCCACGAGCTGTAGTAACTGCCGACGGCGTATGGTCTAAAGCCCAGCAGTAAAAAGGTGCTAGTTATTAAAAACAACAGCAGTCCGCTCATGGTTAAAGACCAAACTTGATTCAAGTAGAACTTTTTTTGGCCGTATATAACTTGGCATTTTTCAATTAAATAACCAACCAACAACATAACGGGTGGTACTAACTGTTGGAAGTAGTGAGGGTAAGGTCGGTTTGATAATAAACTGCCAAACAAAGCTAAAATCAACCAGCCGGCGATGAACTGGAAGCGACCAGAAAAGCGGTGTCGAAATACAGTTAAAATCAAGACCAGCAAAGTGGCCAGACCTAATTTGCCAGGCAAGGTAAAGAACTTGAGTAACAAGGGGTTGGTAAAAGGTAAACCCCAGTTACCAGCATAGTGAAAGTTATATAAAAGGCCAAACCTGAGATAGTCTGGACCTGCACCCAGCAAGCCAAAGTAGATAGCCGATAAAATTAGAGGCAGTAAAATACCAGCCACCAATAGACTGAGTTTTTGAATGACTACTAGGCTTGATTTGGCAAAGTCTTCTTTGACTTGACTGGTGGCTCTTGAGTTAGGCAGAGAGTTGGTCAAGATAAACCAACCGATTAACCCCCAACCGGCCACATCAAATAAACCCGGGACTTTGGTTAAGATACCCAAACCTAGCAAAATGCCACCCAAGAGCAACCAGAAATTTTCTAGACCAGTTACCCGCCACTTTTTCAGCCACCTCTTATGTCGCCAAGTTTGCCAAGTAGAGGACAAAACCCTGGGTAAGTCTAAAAACGGCAGAGGTTTGGTGACTGGAGTCTTTGGGTCAATTAAAGCTTGCCAGAGTTTAGTCTTGGTTAACAGCCAGCCCCCGACTAAGACAAAGCCCATCACAAATAATTCGCCATTGGGAATGTGACCTTCCAACCACGGCAGAGTGGTAAGTAGCACAAAAAGGACGCTAGCTGTCATGACGGCATGACAACTTTTAAACAATTTTTTGGCGATTTGAAAAAATGTCCAAGTAGAAATCAGCATCCAGCCCATCAGCAGTAAACGAAAACTAAACTGATTGGGGACTCTAGCTAAGTAGTAAATAAGAGGAGTTTTGTGATCGATAATCTGGGCATACAGCTTTTGGCCGGCGTTGATTGATTGACCAACGGTCAAGTAGATGGCTTCATCACCATACCAATATGGTTCAAAGAAGTTAGGCAGGCGAAGCAAGACCACTAAAGACAGCAGGATAACTAAAGGCAATTTGGTGTCCAGGAACTTATCAATTTTAATTAGCCAGCACTTCATATTTGCTATCCCATTTTTTGGCATGTTTTCTTATTGATTAGCCACTCTATCATCGCACAAATTGAACCACAATTCGATTAGACTTTCTTCGTAACTTTATACTCAATATACTTGCCTAGCATTAGGCGAGTGTGGGCGTCAATGCCCGGCAGAGCGGCAAAGAAGAAGCCAGTGATAGGCAGCATCAGAAACTCCAGAGGCTGGAGAATGTAGGACAGAAATGATCTGCCACCTGGTTTGGGAGGCCGGTTTAAGGCATCCAGGATAAAGATAACCACCATCGAAACAAGAGATAAAGTTAGCAGAGTTGAAGTAACTTGGGGCAGTGTTTTGCCAATAATCGTTCGACTAAACTCGGGATTAAGTAAGGGCGGGAAGAAGGCCGCAATGGTAATGGCAAACCAATTAACCGGCCACAAAAAGTGATCTTGGATGGTTTTGGAAATGCGGACAGTTTTATCCCAAAAAGGAATTTCGTCGCTTTCGATAAATTTCTTAATGATGTAGGCGTCATCACTCACTCCCCAGGCCCAACGCTTGAGTTGCTGATACTGGTTAATGAAGGTGTTAATCAAACCTTTGGCTTCGGCTGCATCAGCAAAAATGGGCAAGAAAATTGGCCTAACCCAAAACTGACCCTTTTTAGCAAAATAGGATTTAAAAAACAACCGATAGTCCTCCGGGATGACATCAGTATCCCAATAGCCAATCTCGACTACATGCTTGAGACTGGTGGTATAGGTGGAGAAGTTGATTAATCTGTCCGATCGCTTCAAGATATACATCTGAATGACCGAGAACATCGAGGCAATCACCCGAATGGGAGCTGGCACTCGCCAGATGTTGTTATAGAAGACCACCGCTCCCTGCCAAATGTTGTTGTAGGGCATGGGGTTGGACAGAAATTCGTAGGTGATGTTGGCAAAGTAGGATTTGTGAAACCGGGCATCGGCATCTTCGCTGGAGATAGTCACGTCATCAATGTCTAGGCCCGCCTCATCAATTAATAAGCCTTTAGCCATTTTGGCTCCCCAGCAAGTGTTGGCCGATTTACCTTTGACCTCGCCCTTTATCTCCGGATGGTAGGTTGACCAAAGATGACCAAACTTACTGCCAAACATTTTAAGCAAGTGTTTAGATTTACTTTTGACCTCTGCACCCTCTCGAGTTTCAAAAGACAGCATAATATGGATATTTTTCCTGGGGACAGTTTGATCGACCAAACTTTGCAGAGTGTGCTCTAAAGTTGTGATTGGCTCGTTGTAGGTGGGGATAATAATTAAGTGATGAATTTTTCGCCAGCGATTGGGGTATTTATCCTTGAGTAGTTGAATCCAATTAAATCTTTTAGAGGCTCTGATAGCAAAGTGAGAAGATACCGCCAAACCTGCCACTGTAAAAGACCGATATAACCAATAGACCACAAACAATATAGTGTAGTAGGCCACCAGATTGGGTACCACAAATGACCCCCAGATAGGGAATAAGATCAACGACCAAGAAAAGACTCCCGGCAAAATCTCCAAGAAGCGTTGGGTTTTAACAGGATGGCGCTTGAAATAAATTTGGAGTTTTGACATCATGTTAATGAATGTATATTTAATGATATTAATATTAATTTTTGATTTGAATTTTTAATAAATATTCTCTACAGCTTGTTAACTTCTGATTTGTCTGTTGATAAACACTTGATAAATTGTCACTATTACTTTTTACTTTCTGATTTGGCTGCTGATGGAGTTAAACCAGGGAAAAGTGGCTTGATACTAGCAATGTGATGGGCAGAAAAATGCTTGGTCATCACTTCTGATGTGCCTGGCAAGAAAACTGATAAATGATGAGCCAGAACTAGGATTTGATCAACTGCTTTGGACACAACTTGAGTTTTTTCCGGTCCCGTCATTAACCAGGGTTTGGTTTGACTTAAGTACTCATCAATCAAACTCACCTGTTGATTAATCCAGTCGACAGCAGTTGAAACTTGATAACCATCAAGTGCAATCTGGAACACTTTCGCTAGCGAAAGTGCTGGCTTGGAACTGGTGGCGCCAGTTTGTTCGGCTAATTTAGCGATTCTTGAACAAACATTACCCAGGCCTCGGCTCAAAGTAGCTGTATAGATAGTATCGAACTTGGTCCAAGATACGTCCATATCGGTTTGCAAAGGTCCCAGATTGACCAACAGCCAACGGGTGGCATCCAGTCCATACCTGTCGATCATATCTTGGGGTGAGATAACATTTCCCAAAGACTTGCTCATCTTTTGGCCTTCAACACTAATAAAGCCATTAATTAAGATTTGTTTGGAACAAGGTAATCCAGCCGACATAAGCATGGTCTGCCACATGGCAGATTGCTGACGCAAATTATCCTTGCCGGCAATTTGTACGCCCGGCCAAAACTGATCAAACTTTTGGCTTGATTGAGGCCAGCCCAAGACACTAATGTAGTTAATTAAAGCATCAAACCAGACGTACATCACATGGTCTGGGTCATCTGGTACCGCCACTCCCCAAGGCATTTTGGCTTTGAGCCGAGAGATACTAAAGTCAGTTAAACCTTGATCGACAAAGGCCAACATTTCTTTCATTTTGCCGGCTGGCAAAATAAAGTTGGGATGAGCCAAATACAATTCTTTTAATTTGGATTGAAACTTAGAAAATCTAAAGAAGTAGTTTTCTTCATCGCGCTGTTCAATGGTTTGTTGGGGGTGGAGTGGACAGTGGTCATCCACCAGTTCGCTGTCGGTTTTCTCCAGTTCACAGCCTACACAGTACTTAGTCGCGTACTGGTCTTTGTAAATAAAGCCGTTTTTGAGGCTTAAGCGCCAGAACTCTGTCGCCGCCTTGAGGTGATGAGGATCAGTGGTCCGGATAAAATTGGTCCAGCTCAAATCAAGCAGGTCTTTGAGTTTGAGATATTTTTGGGCATACTCATCCACATAGTCTTGAGGACTTTGACCGGCTTTGAGGGCTTGGTTCAAGATCTTTTGGCCGTGTTCATCCACACCGGTATTAAAAACCACAGACTCTCCCAGGAGTCGGTGATATCGGGCCAAGACATCAGCCGTCACAATCTCCAAGCCAAAACCAATGTGGGGAGAGGCGTTAACATAAGGCAAGGCGGTGGTGATGTAAAAGGATTTGTTCATGATAGATATGTAGTGAAACAAGAAACGAGTTTAATCGTCATTCTCCTCCAGTGTTGTCATTCCCGCGCCCTTTGTCATTCCCCCCCCTTCGTCATTCCCCGACCGCAGGGAGGGGAATCCATCCCCGCTTCGCGAGGATGACGGACGAGTTGTCATTCCCGCTTGTGTTGTCATTCCCGCGCCAAGCGGGAATCCAATCTATTTCTTTACAATTCCATTGTATTATAACTTGCTTCAATTTCAGCGACCAGATGAAAAGTGAGTTACTTGAGCCAGTCGGGAAGGAATTTCCAGATTTGATTAGTCAGGCGATCAATTTTCTTTTCTTGATGTAACTTGGCAGAGATCATCTGTCGGACGCTGGGTGCCATGTTTTGGGTGACCGAGGCAATGGTGGCACTGGAGACGCCCAATCGCTGGCTAATCTCGGTGTAGGGAATCTCCTGCTCCAGAAGTTCAATGATGGCCAGCTTCCGGCCAATTAACTCTAGTGTTTTATTACCCAAAAGGGCAGAGAAACAAATCAGTTTTTCTTCTGCCGATTCCAGGGAACGGGCAATGGCAGACAAATTTTGAGCAGTACTTTGATGCGAAACTCTGGCCATATACATCAAAGTATATCACAAATGAGTTTAGCCTACTGCTTCGGAGTTATTTCTAAAATGGAAACAACTGTGTTCTTAGGTCTGTGTTCTACTCCAGTACTGTATATTTAAACTAATCGAGAAAAACAGTGAAACGACTATTAGGGTTGGTAATATGGTTTTTATTTAGTTGTTCCATAGTTCCTCCTTTGCAAACTGCAGACCTAAAAACACCAGTTGTTAAGGAACTTTTAAAGTATACAAATAACTGCAAAAATAGTCAATTACTGCAAATTATTTACTAAAGTATTGACAATTTGCAAGTAAAGTGCCATAATCTGATCATGATAACAAAATTCACCATTGGCAATTTTCTATCTTTTAAGGACAACCAGACGTTCTCTTTTGTGGCTAGAAAACAAGATACTAGCCTGAAAGAGGTTTTAACCAAGGCACACGGGGAAACCTTTGTGAGGGCTGTCGCTATTTATGGTTCAAACGCTTCAGGTAAGTCAAATTTTATTAAGGCTTTTGCCTTTGTACGTAATTTTGTAGTGAATGGATTAAAACAACTTGAAAACGTTATCCCTGTCGAACCGTTCCTGTTAAGTAACGAGACTGAGCATAAGCCAAGCCTATTCGAACTTGAGATTGTAGTAGGCAAAGATTTTTTCGTCTATGGTTTTGAAGTATCTAATCAAAAGGTTCATAAGGAATGGTTACATCAATACCCAAATAAGAAAGTTTTATTTGAGCGTAATTCCAGTGAGATCAAAGTAAATGCTCGTTACTTCAAAGAGGGCTCTGCGATTACTAGAAAGCAAACAAGGGAAAATGTTTTATTTTTGTCAGTAGTTGCTAGTTATGGTGGTGAATTTTCAACAAAAGTTGTAGATGCTATAAAAAGAATTCAAGTTGTTTCTGGGTTAGAAAGAGGTCAGACGCTTAACTATGCTTTTGAGAAATACACCAAGGAAGAAAGTTATCGTGAACGGATGAAAGAGTTCTTACTGGAAGCCGACTTGGGAATTAGTGATATTATCTCTGAGGAAAAACGCGTCTCTGTCGAAGAGATAATAAAAACAGTACCTCCTCAATTTAGAGATCAATTGGTAGCAGGTAAAAGCAATTTCTTTGAAAGAAGGCTATCTGTCCTCCATAAAAAATATGATGCTCAAAATAAGAGTGCTGGGACAGTACCTTTTAACTTTTTCAAAGAGTCAGATGGTACGCAACAAATGTTTGCTTTATCAGCTCCCTTTATTAATTCTCTTGAAGAGTCCAATACCCTTATCATTGATGAGCTGGATTCAAGCTTACATCCTTTGATGTGTCGATATATTTTGAAAATGTTTAACTCAGGCGATCACAATGCCAAAGATGCTCAGTTAATTTTCACTACTCATGACATAAGTCTGCTTGATGAAGATCTGTTACGTCGAGATCAGGTTTGGTTTGCACAAAAAGATAAGTTTGGAGCCTCAGAGCTATTCTCTCTGATGGATTTGAAAGAGAGATCTAACTTGAATTTCGCTAAGCGGTATCTGGAAGGTAGATATGGGGCTTTGCCGTATATCAAACAGTTGGAAACTATTAAGTAATATGAGCTATGAAACGACATGCTATCAATCCCAGAATTTATATTTACTGCAATGGTGGGGTAGGTGAGCCTGTATATTTCAAAGAGTTCAAAGATCACCTCCGTTCAAGAACTATCACCATTAGCTACAATCGTTTTAAGGGTAATTCTCCTTGGGATTTGATTGAAAAAGTTGTGGCTGAGAAAAATGCTTTAACTAGTCGTGGTCGGTTTGTGGATGAAGATGGGGACCAATGCTGGTGTGTGTTTGATGTTGACGAGTTTTGGAATCAAAACCCTGCAAAGTTTAAGGTAGCAACTAAGTTGGCAAGAGAGAATGACATTCGCCTTGCTTGGAGCAATGAGTGTTTTGAACTTTGGTATTTACTCCATTTTCAGTCACTACAAACTGGAATCCCACGTACCAATTACCATACAAAGCTGAAGACGCACTTTAGGCGGTTAGGTGGCAAACCTTACACCAAAAATTGTAGTGTTTTTGACCGGATATTAGATAAGCAGGCAGAGGCGATTAAAAACGCTAAACAAATCTTCCAGATAAACAAAGTAGAAAATAATCCTTCAACTGCAGTGTTTAAGTTGGTTGAGGAGATAAACAGAATTTT
>Ga0180007_10000968_pt1 | contig 41987 bp, 37 predicted proteins | sample MM_PC_MetaG_FD_121122 | JGI IMG/M metagenome (GOLD analysis project Ga0180007, IMG submission 121122) | Groundwater microbial communities from the Aspo Hard Rock Laboratory (HRL) deep subsurface site, Sweden - MM_PC_MetaG | ecosystem: Environmental > Aquatic > Deep subsurface > Groundwater... | reverse complement strand
TTTTACACATTACATACTTTATACTATAGTTTACACTTTTTTTCAACCAAAAAAACCCCCGAGAAGGGGGTTTTTAGAGCCATTTTTCACTAAATTACACAGTTTTTAGTACTCTAGATTTCTTCGGGGCCTTTTTTTTTGGGATGACAAATGCTTGGCATCTGTGTTCATAACCCGTGTGCTGTTTGAAAATCATGGGGGAGACAAGGACCGGCAGACTTAAAAGGAGGTGTCATGAAGGATGCGGAAAACGGGCGGCAGGCCGCCATCGACGTTGCCAGGGCGCTCGGACTCTTGCTTGTCTATTACGGACACTTCGTCGAGCAGATCATGTATCTGAAGAATCCTGCTGCCGCCGTGCATTACAAGTGGATCTATTCGTTTCACATGATCCTCTTTTTCATCCTTTCGGGGTGGGTAAAGGGCGCGCGGCCCAGCGTGCCGCCGGCCTTAAAATTTGTGCAATCGACCCTGGCCAGCCGGATTGTGCCCTATATTTTCTTCAGCATCGTGCTGGCGGTTTTGTCGCTGATGTTTACGGGTTGGTTCCCCATGCTTGATCTCTCCAGTGCGCAGGGATATTTTCAGGCAACCGTGTCCACGGTTTTGGGCTTTCCCCTTTTCAACGTCCCGCTCTGGTTTGTGGCCTGTCTGGTCAGCGTGGAATGCCTGCATCGCCTTGTGCGGGCATATCTGGATTCCACCGTGCGAATTATCGCGGTGGCCGTTGTCTGTTATGTCGGCGGTTATCTCCTCAATGAGCACTATTTCTTTTTCGGTCAGAACATGAGTTTCTGGCTCCTGCATGAAGTCCCCGTGGTTTACGCGTTTTATCTCGTGGGTGTATTGCTTGGCAGAAGCGGGCTCCCAAGCCGCATTTCGCCTACGGTGGGCGTGGCGATTTTTGTCTTGGCGCTGGCCGCGGTTCATTTCACCTATGATCTGAACCAGGGCCCTTTCAGATATCTGCAGGCCGTGATCATTCTGCTCTCGGGACATGGCCATTTTCTGTGGTTTCCTTTCACCGCTTTGGCCGGGTCCTTCATGATCCTGGCTTTGGGACGTGCATTGCACAACGTCACCCTGCTCGCTTTTTTTGGGCGCAACGCTATCATATTGCTTGGCCTTAACGGGGTCTTCTATCATTTCGTCAATGCTCCCGTAGCCGCGTGGAGCGTCGCCAACCTTCCTCCGGATGGCTGGAGCGTATTTTTTGTGAGCGCCCTGGTCACTCTCGTGAGTATTGGTTTGAGCCTTCCGGTCATTCACGGGCTCAATATCGTCTTGCCTCAACTGGTGGGCAAACCCCGTACCGCAGGGCGTTTTTTTGGCCCCTTGATCAGGGAGTAACGGGCCGTGCTATTGCCCGGCAAAATGGGGAATGGGCGTGCAGAGGCCCGCGACGCGGGTTTGCGGCGGACGCTGCTGACGCTCAATGTCTTTGCGGCGCTAAAGATGACTCTTTTCCCCATGGCCATCATCACCCTGTTCTGGAAGGATCAGATTGGTCTGACCCTGACCGAGATTTTGACTCTACAGGTGTTTTTTTCTTTGGCCAGCGTGGTCATGGAGTACCCGTCCGGATATGTCAGTGACCGTCTGGGCTATCGCTGGGCGCTGATAGTGGCCTGCGTTTTCGGTATTCTCGGGTGGGGCTGGTATCTGCTCGCGGCGACTTTCTGGGGCGTATTGGTTGCGGAACTGCTGCTTGGCATTTCCTACGCCTTTATCAGCGGGTCCGACACGGCGCTGCTTTTCGAGACCTTGCGCGCCGAAGACCGGGTGGATCTTTACACCCGCTGCGACGGACGCATGGTCGGATGGGCCCAAGGAGGCGAGGCCGCGGGCGCGCTCTTTGCCGGACTCATGTACGCTTATTGGCCGCTCTTGCCCTTTGTGGCCCAGATCGGGATCTGGACTCTGGCCCTGGGCTTGTGTTTGAGCCTCAAAGAACCCAAGGCTGAAAGCAGCGGGCCGGTAGTGTCGCATCTGGCCGAAGCGTTGCGCGTGTGTAGATTTGCCTTTCGGGAAAGCTCGGCCATCCGGGCGACTATCATGAACGGGATGCTGCTCGGTCTGGCTTCCTTCTATATGGTTTGGCTCATTCAGCCTTATATGCAGGAGTGCCAAGTCCCCGTGACATGGTTCGGCCCTGCCTGGGCGGGGGCGAATCTGGTTGTTGCCCTGGCGGCTGCAAACAGTCACCGGGTTGAAGGCAAGGTGGGCGAGGCAGGCATGCAGGTTCTCTTCTTCGCGCTGATCGTCGTCGCGTACCTGGGACTTGGAACCACCACAGCCGTGGGCGGCTTTTTGTTCTACTATCTGCTTACGGCCATGCGCGGGCTGCAGGGGCCGCTCATGCGTTCGCGGTTGCAGGCCTTGAGCAGCAGGGCGAACCGGGCCAGCATCCTGTCTCTGCACAGTCTGGCTTTTCGACTGGGGTTTGTGCTCACAGGTCCGTTGGTGGGTTTGCTTGCCGACAGCCACGGCCTGTCCACTACGTTTTATGTCTTGGCCGGATTTTTCGCGCTGGCTCTTCCCGTGGCCGCGCGAAATTTTTTACGTCATAACCATGCCTATTCATAGGGCTGGTTTTGTCTTCCACACAAGAGACACACCCCTGTGGAAAAGGTTTTGGTTGATCCTGATGCCTGGATGTCCTAATACTGGGCCTGTTCTGCGAAACTACTTCAGGATCAAGGGAACCCGGTGCGATTCCGGGGCGGTCCCGCCACTGTAACCCCGATCTTGCGTGCCAGAATGTCTCCTTTGGGAGATGCCGCACGCGGGGGCAAGCCAGAAAACCTGCCTGAAGCAATTCTCTTAACCCTCTGCACGCGGATGCAGGGAGTTGAGTTGTTCAGAAAAACGTCACCACAACTGCGAGCGAACATGACTGACACGATTCCTTCGTGGGAACGCGTGCGCGGCATGGTGCCGGTGAGTCTCTGCGACTGGCCGGGCAAAATCACGTGCGTGCTTTTTGCCGGTGGCTGCAATTTGCGCTGTCCGACCTGCCACAACGCTTCCCTGGCCTGGAAATGGACATCGTTGCCGAATCTGACCCGGGAGGTCGTTCTGGCCGATCTGCGTCGTCGCAAACGCTGGTTGGACGGGATCACTCTGTCCGGAGGCGAGCCGACCTGTTTGACGGGCCTGGATGATCTGCTGGCGGATCTTGCCTCGACCGGCCTGCCGGTCAAGCTTGATTCCAACGGCTCCGCGCCAGATGTCCTGGCACGTGTGCTTGAGGCCGGACTTGTCCAGTCCGTGGCCGTGGACGTCAAGGGGCCCTGGTCTATGTATCCGGAGCTGACCGGGCAGACCCTGGCCGCCGATGCGGCCCGTGACGCGCTGGGGGAGGTTTTCGGCCTGGCCCGTGCGTATCCCGGCCGGGTCTATTTCCGCTGCACCAAGGTGCCGTGCCTGACGCCCGAGGATCTGGAGACCACCAGGGCCCAGATGCCGCAAGGTCTCCCTTTGCATTTCCAGGAATTTGTACATCCTCGAAGCAGTGACGATTTTTCCTGATTCTCAATTCGACCGAACTTTATTGGAGTATTCATGCCTCAGCAGATTGTGAAACGTGATGGCCGTGTTGAATCCTGGTCTGTGGACCGGATTGCCCAGGCAATTTTGAAATCCCTCAACGCCAGCGGCATCAAGGATCCTATCCTGGCCAAGCGTCTGGCCGGAAAGGTCGAGTCCAAACTTGAGGCCGAGGCCATGCCCGAGCAGGAGCTGGTTCAGGATACCGTCGAGCAGGTGCTCATGGAGTCCAGGCTTTATCAGGTCGCACGGCGCTACATCGTGTACCGCGAGAAGCGCCGCGCGATTCGCAGCCAGACGGAAACCTTTCTGGACGTGACTCAGACCATCGACAGCTACCTGGACAAATCCGACTGGCGTGTCAGCGAGAACGCCAACATGGCCCATTCCTTCCAGGGGCTGATGCTGCACTTGTCCGGTTCCGTGCAGGCCCGTTATTCTCTTGAGAAATATCCCGAGGAAGTGCGGCAGGCCCACGAGCACGGCTATTTTCATATCCATGATCTCTCTTTCGGCCTCGCAGGTTACTGCGCGGGCTGGTCCCTGCGCGACCTTTTGCTGGAGGGCTTCAATCTCGAAGGGCGCTGCTCTTCCGGGCCGCCTAAGCATTTCGACGCGGCTTTGGGGCAGATGGTCAATTTTCTCGGTACGTTGCAGAATGAATGGGCCGGCGCACAGGCTTTCAACAACGTGGACACGTATCTGGCCCCTTTGGTTCGCCATGACAACATGACGTACGAAGAAGTAAAGCAGGCCATGCAGAAGTTCGTGTTCAATCTGAACACGACCTCACGCTGGGGTGGGCAGAGCCCGTTCACCAATCTGACCTTCGACTTGGCCCCGCCGGCGCATATCGCCTCGGAGGCGATCATCATCGGCGGCAAGCTGCAGGACAGCACCTACGGCGAGTATGCGGCCGAAATGGAGGTGATCAACCGGGCCTTCCTGGAGGTCATGCTGGTCGGCGATTATCACGGACGGATTTTTTCCTTCCCCATCCCGACCTACAACATCACCCCGGATTTTCCCTGGGAAACAGAGGTTGGCGAGCTGCTCTTAAAGCTCACGGCCAAATACGGCGTCCCGTATTTTCAGAACTTCATCAATTCCGACTTGAAGCCCGAGGATGTACGTTCCATGTGCTGCCGCCTGCAGATGGACCTGCGCGAGCTGCGCAAACGCACGGGCGGCCTTTTTGGCGCAGGGGATCTGACGGGGTCCATCGGTGTTGTGACGCTAAATCTGCCCAAGCTGGCCTACCTTGCCCAGGGAGAGGAAGACTTCCTGGATCTGGTGGGCGAGTATGCCTCCCTGGCCAAGGACTCCCTTGAGTTCAAGCGCAAAATGGTCACTGACAACATGGACAAGGGCATGTTCCCCTTCTCCAGTCGCTATCTCAAAAATGGTTTTCGCAGTCACTTCAGTACGATAGGTATTCTTGGCGGTCACGAAGCCTGCCTGAATCTGCTGGGCAAAGGTATCGATACCGAGGCCGGCACGAGGCTCATGATCCGCACCCTGGAACATCTGCGAGAGATTACGGTCCGTTTTCAGGAAGAGACGGGCAGCCTGTACAATCTCGAAGCCACTCCGGCCGAAGGGACCAGCTACCGTTTGGCCAAGATCGACAAAAAACTGTATGCGGACATCCAGGCTTCAGGAAACGGAGTGCCCTACTATACCAACTCGACCCTGCTTCCGGTGGGGCATACCACAGACATTTTTTCCGCCCTGGAGCACCAGAACCGGCTGCAGCCCATGTACACTGGCGGCACCGTTTTCCACAGTTTCCTGGGTGAGTCCGTGCCGGATACGCAGGCGTTGAAAACTTTTATCGTGCGCGCCCTGACCGAGACCAAGATTCCCTACGTTTCCATCACGCCGACCTTCTCAATTTGCAAGGACCACGGCTATCTGACAGGCGAGCAGATCACCTGCCCGAACTGCGGCCAGGAGACGGAAGTGTACACCCGCGTGGTGGGTTACTATCGCCCGGTCAAGATGTGGAATCGCGGCAAGCAGTCGGAGTACAAGGATCGCGTGGAGTATTCCCAGGCTTCCTGCTTCGGGCAATAAAGAGCGTAGGCTTCAACGCGAAACGGCCGGACTGCCATGCAGTCCGGCCGTTTCGCGTTTGCGGGTCAGGTATGCTTTATTTTTCGTTCAGTCCCGAATGGCGCAAACCGTTCAAGAAGCCCAGCGCGGAGCGCAGGCCGCCGACTAGGCTCATGATCGCGGTGGAGATGATTGGCTTGGGGCGCTGGATTTTTTGAGAATGCAAAAACAATGTAATTTCACGCATGACGTACCTCTATATTCAGAAATATGGTAAATTTTTCGAATTTCATTTTGAAACGAAAGGTAGCTAGGCGCGAAAAGTCTGTGCGTCAAGCAAAATACTGACGATTGTTATAATAGGATCTGTCGATTTCTGGGTTCGGGTCTTGCGCGGGTCAGGAAGCGGGGAGCAGTGAGGCCTGGGTGGCCGGATCCCAGTCTGAAGTGGCCGGCATGGCCATGGAGGCGCGGTAGCGTGCCAAGGCGGCCTTGGACCTTTTGCCCCAGATGCCGTCGATTTTTCCTTTGTACAGCCCCTGTGTGGCCAGGGCCTGCTGCACGCGTTTGGCGTCGGCTTTAGTCTTGAGATTGAGGAGCACGACCGGGAGTGCCGGGGGCGCGGGGGTGGGCGAAGAGGTTGTGAGCAGTTTGCGGATCTCCTCAGTCACGCGCAAGCGGCAACTGGCGGTAGCGAGGACCGCGTGGTCCGCAGGCTGGACCAGACGCGCAGAGATGCGCAGGCCACCGTCGACCAAGGCATAGGTTCCGGTCAGCATGGTCTGCAGTCCATTCGTGGCACCTGCCTGATCAGGATCGGAGGAAAGGGAGGTCTCGCCCTGTTCCTTTAATGAATAGGGCGAGGGCATGAATACGCGGGTGTCCGCCAGACGGTATCCATGATTGGTGAGAGAGTTGCCCATCTCCTCGGCCAGAATCCGCCCCAGAGGGGATGTGTTCTTGACATCATGCAGGTCCGCGAAGGGAGCGGTCATGATCAGCGTAGAACGGTCCAAGCGGACCTGCAGGTTGGAGACCAGGCTTGCGGTCAGGGAGTCGCACAGCATGTCGATGCGCGACGCTCCGCATTGCGCCTGCCCCGAGACAGGCAGGGCGCACAGCAGAAAGACCAGGAGGAGTGCTCGGCGGATCATCAGTTCACCAGGGAGTAGCGTTTAAGTTCCACGCCGCCCTGCGGCGCCCGTAGCTGGTAGTGGGCCCAGTCGGGGCTGCTTACGTAGAAAATGCTCGAGTCGCGGTACAGGTAAGCGCCCTGATGGACGAGGGCTGAATTGATCTGAACTTCCGTGTCCGGGGTGGGCGCGTCAAAATATCCGCTCTCCTCGCCCACTACAGGCACGGTTTCGTACAGTCCGGCGTTGTTTTTGCGCTGCCTGAAGCCTGGGTCCGGAGCACGGCGCAAACCTTTGGCCGTCCTGTCCAGGACACGGCGGTGAGTGACGACCTCTAGATTGACCTCAAGGACGGCGGCCCCTTCGGGAACAAAGGACACGGGCACGCCGTAATCGATCAAGTGTGTCAGCAGCGCTTCCCTGTAGGCCTTGGCGAAAGGCGTGGTGCCAAGAGGCGCGACATACACGCGCACATCCTGCTCGGAGAAGAAATGATCAAGAGCCTGGCCGCAGTTCTTGGCAACCTTGTCCGCCAGCAGATCCCAATGGGCCATGGCCTGCATTTTGGGCTGGGTGGTGAGCAGGTAGCCGCTTGAAATGGGGGCCTGGGCCGTGACCAGTTGGGATGATTGATCGGAATTGACGCTGACCGAAGAGCATCCGGCCACAAGGCCAAGGGTCATCAATGTGAGCAGGGCTACGATGCGCATGGCGGGGTCCTTGATTTTGATTCTTTCCATGAACAGATTATCGGCCGCAGGCCAGAAAACTTAAGGCCGAATAATCTTGGCACGCGGCATGCTTTGCATTCGGCGGTAGGCATTTTTCTCCCGGAGGATCGGTAATGTCCAAGCTCTATATCCTGCTTTTTTGCGTTTTCATCAGCGGGTGCATTCAGCTGCCCCCCTTTTATGAAGTAAGCTCGCGCGCCAAGACGCCGCCACTCATTCCCCTGTCCTACAAGGCGGGAGATCACTTGCACCGCCAGCTTTCCGGAAGTGACGTGGCGGGCTATCCGATGCTTGCGGCATCCTTCGTTGACTCGACCAACGTGGAAAATACCAATGATCTCGGGAGGCTTCTCTCGGAACAGGTTTCGTCTCGCCTGAGTCAGCTCGGGTATTCCGTGACCGAGGTCCAGTTGCGCACCGAGGAGTTGCGGGTGCTGCCTGAAGGCGGGGTGCTCGCTCTCTCCCGGGATTTGTCACGGATCAACACCGATGTGCCAGCCTATTCCATATTGGTGGGAACCTATACGGTCATCGAGCGCCAAATTTACGTCAACGCCAGGGTGCTGCGTACGGGCGACGGGGTGGCTCTGGCCTCTTCGGATTTCACTCTGCCCTATGTGCGCCCCAAGAAAACAGAAGGCAGCGGATCGTCGGTAAAGCCTTCCGTAAAAACCAGCCTTAATTGAAGCGCGTGGCGCTTCCTTCTTGTACTTAAGTCTTATTTGACATACAGGCGTAAGCGTATGTCAAATATCACTTACTAGGAGGAAGTATGAAGAAATTTGTGGTGCTGTTTTTATTGTTGGCTATGCCGGGATTGGTTTTCGCCCAGGACAAGGTGCTCAAGATGTCGACCACGACCAGCACGCAGTCTTCCGGCCTGCTTGATGTGCTACTTCCCGAGTTTAAGAAGGACACGGGCATTGACGTCAAGGTCGTGGCCAAAGGCACCGGTGCGGCCATCCGCGACGGCGCGGACGGCAACGTGGACGTAATTTTCGTGCATGATCCGGCCCGCGAGGAAAAATTTGTGGCCGACGGGTTCGGTACCAAGCGCTACTACGTCATGTACAATGATTTTCTGATCATCGGGCCTGCCTCCGATCCGGCCGGAGCGAAAAGCGCCGACGCGGCCCAGGCCATGAAGAAAATCGCCATGTCCGAAGCGGTGTTCGTGTCCCGCGGCGATGACAGCGGCACCCATGCCAAGGAGCAGGCGCTTTGGAAGACCACTGGGTTGCCCCTGAAGGAGGAGGACACCATTTTCAAGGGCAAGGACAAGGAAGTGACCTTCAAGGCTGTTCATCCCGAAGGAATGAAGATGTACATGTCCATCGGGCAGGGCATGGGCAAGACCCTGACTTTTGCCGAGGAAAAACAGGGGTACACCATCACGGATCGTGGCACCTACGTGCAGTATAAATATGGCCGCCCCGAGGGTCTGGATCTGGAGCCTATCAGCGAAGGCGACAAGACGCTCTTCAACCCCTACGGCGTGATCCCGGTCAACCCGGAAAAGTATCCCCATGTCCGTTTTGATCTGGCCGACACCTTCGCCAAATGGGTGGTGTCCGAGCGCGGTCAGAAGGTCATCGGCGACTACAAACTCCTTGACAAGCAGCTCTTCTTTCCCGACGCAAAATAGCTTCGGGCGAATGGCAGAACGGTTCTTGGCCAGTTATGGCCCCGGGCCGCTCATGGCAAAATTGGTGACGGCCCGCTCCTGCAGCGGGCCGTTTTTTTTGAACTGCCTTTCCGATTTGGAGGGTGCATGTTTTTTCTGGAAAGTCTGCGGGCCGCACTGGCCCTCCTGCTTGAGCTCAATCCCGAGCTGCTGCATATCGTCGGCGTGTCCCTGAACGTCAGCCTCTGGTCCACCCTGGCCGCCTGCATTGTCGGCGTCCCGGCAGGATTTTTGATCGGCATCGCGCGTTTTCGCCTCAAGCAGGCGTTGATCACCCTTTTCAACACCATGCTGGCCTTGCCCACCGTGGTCATTGGCCTTTTGGTCTATTCCCTGCTTTCGCGACGCGGCATGTTCGGCTCCCTGGGCTGGCTGTACACGCAAAAGGCCATGATATTCGGCCAGATCATCCTTATCACCCCCATCATCATCGCCTTCACCATCGCCGCAGTGGGCCGCCTCGACGACCGTTATCGCCGCACGGCACTGACCCTTGGCGCTTCTCCGTGGCAGGTCGCGTTGGTGGTTCTGCGCGAGGCCCGCTTCAGCATCATGGCCGCCATTGTGGCCGCTTTTGGCCGTGTCATTTCAGAGATAGGCATCTCCATGATGCTCGGCGGCAATGCCAAGGGCTTCACCCGGACCATGACCACGGCCATGGCCCTGGAATACGACAAGGGCGAATTCGTCCTCGCTCTGGGGTTGGGCATTGTGCTGCTGGCTATCAGCCTGGCGGTGAACGTGCTGCTGGGCTACGCACAGGGGAGGACGCAGCGATGAGCCTTTTCGAGCTGCGCGATGTGCGCGTTGTCTATGACGGCCGAGTGGTGCTCGATCTGTCGCGGCTGAACATCGAAGAGGGCGAGGCCTATTCCCTGCAAGGGCCCAATGGGGCCGGAAAATCGACCCTGCTCGGCATCCTTTCCTTTTTGAATGCTCCGCATCAGGGGCAGATCCGCTTCGAGGGCTGCCCCGTGGTCTGGAAAGAAACCGCGTTGCGTGCACTGCGCCGTAACGTCGGGCTGGTGGAGCAGCATCCGGTCATGTTCAGCCGCAGTGTGCGCGACAACGTGGGGTACGGCTTGGCCATTCGCGGAGTGGACAAGGCGCGCCGCAATCACTTGGTCGACGAAGCCCTTGATCTGGTGGGCCTTGCTCACCTGGCCGACAGCTATGCTCCGCGTCTGTCGGGCGGAGAAACTCAGCGCGTGGCCATAGCCAGGTCTCTGGCAAGCCGTCCCAAGGTGCTGCTTCTGGACGAGCCCACGGCCAGTGTCGATACCCAGAACCGGGTCATCATCGAGCAGATCGTGGCTGATCTGCGCGACCGGGGTGATACCACTATCGTGCTCTGCACCCACAACCGCTCCCAGGCGGCGGCGCTGTGCCCCGAGGTCATCTATCTGGAGGACGGCCGGCTTGCCGCGCGTCCGCTGAGAAACTCCTACGCCGGGCAGTTCGTGGAGGATAACGGACAGACCTGGTGCCGCATCGCTGCGGGCTTTCGGGTGCCGGTGCCGCAGTGCGGACCGGGCCGGGGCCGGGTGGTCATCGAACCGGGCGCGGTGCGCCTGAGTGTGGCGAGCGCGCCCGGCTTGAATCGGGGGATATTGACCCGGGTTCGGCTTGAGGGCGACATGGTCAGCCTGAGCGTGGATCTGGGAAGGCCGCTGCATGCGCAGATGGCATTGAAGGAGTTTTGGGGCGCAGGTCTTGAAATTGGGGCGCTGGTTCAGGCGGATATCCCGGCTGAGGCGGTGGAGTGTTTTTCGGGGTCTTGAGAGCGGCTGGGGCGCGCGGAAGGGGGCGGGTCGTCGGTTCATGCCGAGCGTGAAGCGTTGAGACACGTAGGCGGAAAAATTTCTTTGTTGGCGATGGGGCGGGTCGTCGGTTCACGCCGGACGCACGGCTTCGAAACTCCCTCGCCGGCCTCGTAGAGTTTACCCATTGCCCCTTCGAGCACCGGGCTTTGCTTCGGGCGGATGGCAATGGGTAAACAAACGAGTCCTGGCTCGGTCAGACAGTCGAAGCCGCGCGCCCGGCGCGAACCGACGACCCTTGAGCTGTTGGCGGATGTGCATGAAAAGAAGAATAAGAGGGTTGGCGGATGCTGCGCCCCTTGAGCGGTTGGCGGATGTGCATGGAAAACAGGGAGAAGAGGACTGGCGAGTGTGTGATGTGCCTTGTATGAGGGCACAGCAAAAAGTCGCGAGACAGCTTATCGTCATTCCCGCGAAGGCGGGAATCCATTTTTTTCCAGGTAGTTAAAAAGGCGAGGTCCCATTCTACAAGGGAAAGACGACTTTTTACAGGGACATCTTGTGTGGTTGACGGGTGCGAATGGAAAACCGAGATAGGAATATGCAGGGGTTGGAGGGACTTCATTCGGGGTATTGTCCGGAGGCCGGTACGGACGGCGAATGGCGAGAACTGTGCCGTCGCTGCAACGAGCTGCGCCTTGTGAAAGAGAGCTGGTGGGCGCGGATCGTGAGCGACCCCGAGGCGGTCCCTTGCGTGGAAGAGTCGGCGGTGAAGGTGCGTCTGCGTGGTAACTCCTTTGCGGAAGTGGAACTTCGCGGCCCAGGGTTGCAGTGCCGCATTGCACCGGAACATCTGCTACTGACTCATCCCGGGGCGCGGACCGTGCTGGGCGACGAAGTTGCGCCGCAGCCGAAGCGAGTGCAAAATCTTTCTGATCTCGCGCGCTCCTATGATCATGTAAGGCGCCAAGTCTGCCGTCATGAAGACCGGCGGGCGGCCATCCTGGACAGGCTTTTTCTGCGCCATTCCTGCGTTCTGGCAGTGGACGCGGCATTGCCTTCGGGATGGGCCGACCTTGTCACGCGTTCTCCGCACGGAACGGCGGTTTTTTTCCTGCTGCGCCGTTATCAGGATGGCGATCTGCGTTTGCATGGGCAAGGCGGGATCGTCTGGCGCATGCATGAGTTGAACCGCTGTCTCGCGAACGAACTGGTCATGGATTCCTGGCTTCGCAAACTCCTTGAACGCTCCTGCGCCCTGGAAACGCTTCACTCAAGACGGTACCGATTGGCCGCGAATCCCGTCATCCATCCGCGCGTCCGCCTGCTGATCGTCGATTTCGATCACGCCCAGCGTCTTGAGGGGCTGCCCTCCTTGCGCGCAGACCTTGAGGCCGGACTTGACCACAGCGCCGCCCGGAGCGATATTCACTGCATTGGCGACGCCGGAAACATCTCGCATAGTACCTTTTTTTCCGGAATCTGATTGGCCCACTCGTGTGCGGAGGTCCAGTCCATCAAAGTGCTAGCCGAGGCATGGTCAAACTTGGCAAAGAAGAAGATAACGGGAACGGACCTGATCCAGGAACCTTGTAGGAGGATACATTGGAAAATGACATGTACGATCTGGTTATTGTTGGCGGCGGCCCGGCCGGGCTCTCAGCGGGAATCTACGCCATGCGCGCGGCCATGCATACGGTTCTGATCGAAAAGGGCATGCCCGGTGGCCAGATAGCCTTGACCAAGGACGTAGAAAACTACCCGGGTATCGAGGAGATCGGCGGATTCGAGTTGTGTGAGAAATTCCTGAATCACGCCAAGCGGTACAATCTGGAGATTCGGGAAAACGAGGTCGCGCAGGTCGAGCCGGGAGTGGATTACCATGAGGTGGTCTTGAGCGACGGCACCCGCCTGCACGCGCATTCGGTCATCCTCGCGTCTGGTGGATCTGCCCGCAAACTGGGTGTGCCCGGCGAGATGGAGCAATACGGCAAGGGCGTATCCTATTGCGCCACCTGTGATGGATTTTTCTTTCGCGGCAAGATCGTTGTCGTCGTCGGCGGCGGAGACACGGCCCTGGAAGATGCTCTCTACCTGTCCAAGATTTGCGCCAAGGTCTATCTGGTGCACCGCCGCGATGAATTTCGCGGCAGCCGGATCCTGCAGCAGCGGGTGTTCGCCGAGCCGCGCATTACCCTGGTGCTGAGTTCCGTGCTGGAAAGCATCGTCGCCGACGATCAGGGTGTGACCGGAGTGAAGGTCAAACACGTCCAGACCGAAGAGACCCAGGATATCGCGACCGATGGCGTGTTCATCTTTGTCGGATTCCTGCCCAACAACGCCCTTGTCCCTGCGGGCGTGAAGATGAACGCTGCCGGTTACGTTGTCACCGACGAGAAATGCGAGACCAGCCTGCCCGGCATTTTCGCCGTGGGCGACGTGCGTCAGAAATATGCCAACCAGATCGTTTTGGCTGCGGCCGACGGCTGCGTCGCCGCCCTGGCCGCCGCCCACTATGTGGAGATGCGAAAGGCCCAGGCCGCGCGCAAATAGCAGAAGAAGGGCGGCCACGTGGGGCCGCCCCTACGTGAGGACAATATATGTCCGCAAGGCGCGATTATATATGCCTCATGGCGTAGGGGCAGGCCCCTGTGCCTGCCCTTTTTCGGCAACAAAAAACCCCTTGGATTATCAAGGGGTTTTTTTGTTGCCTGATGGGCGTGGAAATTTGTGGCTCCCCGGGACAGATTTGAACTGCCGACACGGTGGTTAACAGCCACCTGCTCTGCCAGCTGAGCTACCGGGGAACAAGAACCAGAATGCGCTTTTATGGAAAGGGAAGCGGACTGTCAACCTGGTAGTTTTCCACTTCATTTTCCAGCTTTCGTCTCTAGAATGGCCGATGGCGGATCAAATCCGGCCGTTCCTGAAGGTACAGTTTTCCATATGCCGGCAGGGCGAGGTGCGCTTTTCCGGGAGTGAGTTCCATGATGCGGATCAGCGCCGTGTCCACGGGCAATCTGTCCAGAATCCGGACTTTATACTCCTGTGCCGGTGTGAGGCCGGCCGCACGGATTTTTTCAAAATAGTGTCTGTATTCCGGATCGGTCGAATTCGAGCTCAGACCATAGGCGGTTTCGCGGTAGGGGTAGCCTTCGATGACCGTCTTTGTCCCGCCCAGGTATCGGAAAATATCAACCTGGCTGGTCTTGATCACCTGGGACAGAATCAGGATCGCGGGAGGCTCCTGCTCTTCTCGCACGAAGACCAGGGATTGGACCTCGTCTATCGGAGTCAGGAAGGAATCCTGAAGTTCTCCGCGCACCAGGACCTTCACCTCGTCAAGATACCTCCAGCCCGGTTCCAGGGGGATGGGTTCGTCCCGCCACAGGAAAATCGTGTCTGCCCCGGGCTGGTAGCGGTCACTGAACGGAGTGTGCGAGCAGGCCGAGATCAAAATCAGCACGGCCGACAACGCTGTGAATAGGAAAGTCCTGTGATTTGAGAGATTGTTCATGGCTCCTCCAAGAAAGAAAAATCAGGCTAAACGGGTTTCTTTTCAAAAGCATACCCCAAGTCCTGGCGTGATCCATTCGCAGGATTCCTCCAGGCTGGGCTGATAGAGGCCAGCTGTGCCCGGATCCGCGACAGGGGCAGAAGCGGCGGCGCCTACTGTTGGTCGGGCGGGATGGCGTTCCAAAAAGACCGTGAAGTCCGCCGAGACTGATATCTCCCGATGCGCAAATTCCGGGTTGGCCAGGGGGCGTACAAAGGCCGCCGTGTAGGTCGGGCTGCCTACGAAGCTTGTTTCCAGCGGATCTTTTTTGCCCGGTACCGGCGGCTTTGAGCCCAGTCGTGTGACGGTCGGAGCCGTCGCAGGGGTGCGAATGTAGCCGCTGTCGGTCAGCAATTCGCCGTGTTCAAGCAGAAGCACGCCAAACCGCCCTCGGCTCGCCGCGGCCTGAAAGCGGTATTTGTAGACAAAGGAGCAATAATTGACGGCCAGCGTCAGCTTGCTTTCGGCCGCATGGGCCACGAGCTTGAGGGCGTAAAGCTCCGATTCCAATACCGTGACCTTGGGACCGTGAATGTACGTATAATCATGTTCGAGCAAATGTCTGGCATTGTGCGGAGTGAGGCGCAACTGGTGCAGGTTCAGATGCGAAACTCCGGCTGCCGTCAGTTCGGGCAGCAAGGTCTCAAGGTGCTCCGCTTCCTCCGGTATGGCCGGAATTTCCACCGTGACCGTGCCCACGATCCCAGCGGCCTGACGCGCGAATTTCAAGTCATAGTCTGTGGCGCCGATGTCGAAACGGATCTCGTTCAACCCTGCGGCGGCAAGCTTTTGCAGCTTGTCTTCCGTGACCAGAATGCCGTTGGTGTAAAGCCAGATGTGCAACGCCGGATCGCAGGTCCGGCGCAGGGCCTGCACGAAGGCGAGGCTCTTGTCGAAGTCCAAGAAGGGCTCGCCGCCGCTGACGCTCGCTCCGCCGAACCCGAAAAAGCGGACGTAGTCGGCGTAGTCCTGGGCGTGGTGAAACGGCACGCTCCCCGACATGGGCGGGTCATCCATGTTCTGGGGCGCGGGGCAGTAGAAACAGCGGCCATTGCAGCGCCCGCTGATGAAAAGGCAGGACCAGGCCAGCCCCGAACACTGCCGGCACCCCGGTGACAGAGGGCCGTGATGGATCTTGGTGCCTAGGCACGACACGCTGATGCCCGGAGTGTGCAGAAGGCGGGCCCTCTCCTGAGTTGCGAGCCGGGCACGTTCCTCGGTGATCCAGTTGATATAATTGTAGATGGGTCCGTATTCGCGGGCGTTCATCTCGATAAAGTGGTCTCTCGTCTGTTCATCGTGCATGGAATCAATGGCTCCTGTTAAGACGATACGACCCTGGAGAAGTCAGTCGACCCGCAGAATGGTGGCGTAACTGCCGAAAACAGCCCAGACGGTATCCTTTTCCTGTAGCTCAAGACGACGCAGGCTCTGTGTCGTGGTGATGACGCACAGCTCCGTGTCCGGGCCGATGCGCAGCACGTATTCGGTATTGACCTGGCCGCGCGTGATGCGGGTGATGACTCCGGGCAGGCGGTTTTCAGCCGAGCAGAGGGGATCTGTTTCGGTTTTGTACAGGCTCACCCAGGGCGCCTTGACCTCCACCGTGGCCAGGCGTCCGACCTTGAGCCCGAGACGGCTCAGGCTGTCCAGGGTGATGACCGAGGAGATGACGTGGCCGTCGAGGGTGGTGAGCTCCACCGCGGCCTGGATGTCGGCGGGGCGGATGGCCGAGATTTTTCCGAAAAAGGAATTGCGGGCGCTGGTCTTGCGATGGCTTTCCCGCTGCAGGAAGGATGAGGTAATGGTGCGGATCTCCTCTTCCGAGAAGGACACGTAGGCCGAGGTCAGGTTGGGCGTGGAGTGCCCGAGGTACAACTGTACCGCAGGCAGGGGCATGTTGGACTGCATCAGCTCCACGCCTCTGGACTTGCGGATCATCTCCGGGCTGCCCTGGCTTTTGGGAAAGCCGCAGGCCTGGGCACGTTCATAGAATTTACGGCGCACAAAGGCCGGGTCGACATTGAGTGACTGGCCAGACGCCTGACGAAAGAGGTCGTCGGCCAGGATGCTCCGGATTTCCATAGCCAGTGCGTCGGCCAGAGGCACGGTTCGGGCCTGTTCCGGGGCGGAGCGCCCAAAGGAGACGATCAGGCGATCATGGTCGATGTCGTGCATGGGGGCAAGGTCCAGCACCTCGTGCAGCTTGGCCCCGGTGTGCCTGATGAGCAGAAAGATGAGCAGGATGCGCTTGCGGGACAGCACCACGTCGGCTCGTTTGGAGCCTTCGGCCCAGGCTCTGAATTCGCGTTCCAGTTGTTCAAGTTGCAGAGAATCCAGGCACGACGAGGCGTCGGCCACGATGCGTCCGTGGTCGGCTTGGCCGGTGGGCGGGGTGCGGGGGGGAGTGGCGTGCGGAGCTTTCATGATCTCTATCATGGACCGATGGACGGCTTGAAGGCAAGTGTCGATTTGGGGAAAAAGGGTGGTTTTTCGTCTGGTCGGAGCGGGGCCTGGTTGGTCCGGTCAGGCCGCCTCGAAACTCCCTCGCGGGCCTCGTAAGGTTGAATCGTTGCGTGCAGGACGTACGGGCGAGGCAGGTCGGCTAGCAACAATTCAGCCAACGATGCCTGGCTCGGTCAGACAGTCGAGGCAACCTGACCGGACCAACCAGGCCCTCCACGGTACTATGGTGCGTTTTTTCTCGATATGACTGGTGTCGACCCTGCAGTATCACGATGCGCTATTTTGGGGCATCACTCTGCGTCATCCCCCCGATATTCCTATGTGTCATCCCCGCGAAGGCGGGGATCCAGGTTTTCTTTGAGGAACAAAGCGCGGCTGTCGTCTTCTTGAAGAGGAGGGAAGGGGCGTTTATTGAGGTGCGGCACAAAAAAAGAGCCCTTCGTGAGAAGGGCCCTAAAAAAGTCTGGCTCCCCGGGACAGATTTGAACTGCCGACACGGTGGTTAACAGCCACCTGCTCTGCCAGCTGAGCTACCGGGGAATGCGCGTGAGGAGCCTCTTTAGGCAAAGAGGGCCGCTCTGTCAACCAGTTTGGGCTGCTGCGCGAATTTTTGTCTGGCTCGCCTCTTCGCTCTTGCCTTGTTGCTCCAGGGCCGTGATCAGGACTTCCCAGAAAGCGGGGGAGTCGGCTTTCAGGTGCACGCTCTGCCGGGCCAAGGATTCGGCGATTTCCGGATCGTCACCGCGTTCCAGGTAGATCGTGGCCAGTAGATGAAAGGAGTGAGCGTCCTGGGGGTTGGCGGTAATGGCCTGGTGCAGATATTCCCGGGCCGTGTCGCGGTCGTCGCGGCGGAAAGCAAGTCTGGCCAGGTAGCGGTAGGCCAGATTGTGCGTGGCGGCGAGATGCTCCCCGTCGGACATGGCCCGCACCTGTTCGTAAAGGTTCCAGGCCCGCTCGAAGTCTCCCTCCTCCTCTGCCATGAGGCCCAGGCGGATCAGGGCGTAGACATGATCGGGCCGGATGGTCAGCACCTGCTCGAAGGCCTGCCGGGCGGCCACGGGGTCCCCGTCTTTGAGGCAGGCGCAACCGAAATTGTAGAGCGGCATGATATGGGCCGGGTGGAGGCCGGTCAGATCTTGAAAGATGGTCCTGGCCTTGGCGTATTTGTTCAGCCGTGCATAGCAGACTCCTAGGGAGTTGCGGGCCAGCAGGTTGCCTTCGTCGACGGTCAGGGCTTTCTTGTATTCGGCGATGGCATCATAGATCTCGCCCTGAGCAAAAAGACGGTCGGCGCTGATGTTCAATGAGACGGAATCGAAGCAGGCAATTCTTTCATCGTGCAGAAAGTCGGCGTGATCCAAGGCTTTGCGCACATTTTCCAGGATGTCGGAGCGCGTGTAGTCCAGGAAGGGGTAGGCCGCAATGCCTACGGATTTTTCCAGTCCGGCGAAGCGGTCGTCCTCAAGCAGCTCGCGCACGATGCGCAGACATTCTTCCTGATCCAGGCCCGGTACGTGGTAGATGATGCAGTTCACGCTGAACCGTCCGCCGAGGGCCTCCGCTCCGAACAGGGCTTCGACCCGGCCGGCGAGGGTCTGGAAGAACTGCTCTTCCTTCATCTTGTCCATGGGTGTGCGCTCGGCATGGGGCGTTTCGAGGCGCATGAGCACCATGCAGAAATTTTTTGCCTGGATGCGGGCGGATTGCCAGGCCTGCAGAAAATCCCGGTAGGGATAGAGCCCGGTGAGGGGGTCTTTTTGCGGGGTGCGGTCGCCGGGCTGAACTTCGCGCTGCTCCATGCGTCCTGTGTGGTCGTCGAGCAGGGTCAGCTTGTCGCCTTTCTCCACGGTCCAGTTCGGATCGCTTTGTACCAGCACTTCGGCGATGGACATTTCCTCCTGCACTTCGATCAGTGAGACCTCGGCTTTGTACATGGGCGGGTAGTGGCCAAAAATCGCGTCGCCCTGCCTCCCGACAATGGTCTCGCTGCCGTTGAACTTGCGGGACCAGATCAGGAAACGTTGTCCTTCATGGGCATCCATGCTCCGGCCGAGGTTTATGACCAGGCGATTCATGGGCATGGTTTCAAGCACCATCCCGCCCTGGGTCAGGATCTGCCGGAAGGAATAGATCTGGGAGCGGCCGCCGGCCTTGGCGGTGTTCAGGGCTTTTTCCGCCTTTTCCAGAATCAGCCAGGCCTGCTCCTCGGGTGCCTTTTGAAATTGCGCCCCCTGAAGATCCTGCGGATAGTTGACGTGGCCGATACTGGCCGAAACGCCGACGTCTTCGCGCAGGGGCGTGAAGCGCGCCGTGACTTTGGCCATTTCAGCGCCGAGGCTGAGGGCCAGTTCGCTCATCTTGGCGCGGGAGGCCTGCGGCCAGAGTACGCCGAAGGAATCTCCGTCCAGACGGCAGACCAGAGTCTGTTTGGGGCAAACGGCGCGGAGCCGTTCCGCTGCCAGAACCAGGATCTTGTCCCCGAAATTGTGTCCGAAATTTTCGTTGATCTGGCGGAAGCGGTCCAGATCCAGAATAATGAGGCCGAAGCAGGCGCTGTGCCCCTGCAAGGAGTCGTCCGCCATGGCTTCGGGACCGGGCATGATGGAGCCGACGATGCCGGTAATTTCCCGAATCAGGCCCTGGTGCATGCAGTGGCGGTTGAAGAGGCCGGTCAGCGGGTCGGTGATGGCCGATTTGCGAATCTTGATCTGTTCCAGGCATAGCGAGGCCATCTGTGGCAGAAAGGGCAGCGTCCGGGCCGTCTCTTCAGGGTCTACCCCTCTGGCTTCAAAGATCGCAAGCAGCCTGTCCGCATACGTCAGCGGCAGTGAGAGCCGATCATTTTCCAGGGTCGCGCGGCCGAATGGATGCTGCGGCTCTGCCTCCATGTTTTCGGGTGTTTTGGCCGGAAACATAAGGCTGTAGGAGGAAAAGGGGATGATGGTCTTGAGGGCGGCTTTGAGCAGGGGCTCATATTCGATGATGTCTTGTCTTCGCAACGGGCTGGTCTCGATGGAAGTGGCCGTGTTCATAATTGACCCCGGGTGTTTTTTAAGGCCATTGCCTTATGCTGGAATCCTTGTCCAGAAAGCAGAATTGTGTTTTGCCCCGAAGCTGGCTACATCTTGAACATAACTGTTTCCCAGGGAGGAATTGATGCTCAAAGTTACCGTCATGCCGCTTGGACCGCTGGATACAAACTGCTACGTCGTGCACTCGGAACGTGAGGCCGTGGTCATCGACCCGGGTGGTGAGGCGCAGGAGATCCTGTCTTTTCTTGCTTCGGAAAAGCTGAATCTGACCGCGATCCTGAACACGCACCTGCATTTTGATCACATCCAGGGCAACGCGGACCTGGTCGCGGCCACAGGACTGACCGTCATGGCCAGCGCCAAGGATGGTTTCCTCCTTGAAAATGAGCTCGGAGGCGGAGGAATGATGGGTTTTCCGCGCACGCCGGCCTTTTCGTTCTCGCCGCTGGAGGAAGGTGAGTTGCCCTTGCTCGGCACGACCTGCCGCGTGCTGGCCACCCCCGGTCATAGTCCGGGCAGTTTGTCTTTTTATTTCCAGGAACTGGGCGCGGTTTTTGCCGGCGATCTGCTTTTCTACCGCTCCGTGGGGCGCACCGATTTTCCCGGAAGCTCGGAAAGTGAATTGATCCGTTCCGTACGCAGCAATATTTTCACCCTGCCCGCAGAGACGGTGGTGTATCCCGGTCACGGGCCCGAGACCACGGTCGGGCAGGAAAAGCTCAACAACCCGTTTTTTACGGAATTCATACGTTAGGAGTGGCCATGATCCCCGAAGGCGAACATGATTTCCGGGACAAGTGCTGACACGTGGGAGTGGATGCCAGTTGGCAGCTGCGTTTCAGCCGTTCGGACAAGCAGGTTTTTTGGGTCAAGCCGGGCGTGGTGCCCCAGCTCGAGAACGCGCTCTATGTCGAAACCGATTGGACTTTGAGCCTGCGCGAAGTCGGTGAATTCGTGCGGGCGGAATTCGTCCGCAAGCCCCGACCATGAGCGAACCTCTGATCGTATCTCTCAGCCCCAGAGCAGGCGGAAACAGCGATCATGCCGCTGCTCTTTTCGCACGCAGTCTGGACCGGGAGCCTCGACCCGTGTTTTTGCGCGATCATGCGATCGAGCCCTGCACGGGATGCGGGAGCTGCGCCGAAGACGGCCTGTGCAGGATTGGCTATGACTGGGCCGAAGAGCTTTTTTCGCGGCTTGACCGCGCTCCTGGGCTGGTTTTGACCGCGCCGGTTTATTTTTATCATCTGCCAAGCCAGGCCAAGGCCTGGATCGATCGCGCCCAGTCCAGATATATGGCCAGGCAGAGCGGAATGCGCACCCCGCAAGCCCTTCGCCGCGCCTATGTCGTGCTGGTGGCGGGACGGACACGGGGCGAGAATCTTTTTGCGGGGATCCTGCCGACCTTGAATTATTTTTTGCAGGTTTTTGATTTTCGTATCGAGAAGACGCTCTGCCTGCGCGGTCTGGACGGAGCTGATGATTTTTCCCGGGACCGCGCGGCGAAGGACGCCGTGCGAGACCTGGCCAGGAGCAGCGGATGGTAGGGGCGGGGCTTTCACGCGGGCTCGCCGCCGTGCTGCAACTGCTCGGCCGCCGCTGTCAATTTTGCGCGGCGGTGCTCGAACATGCCGATGCATTTCCGTTGTGCCGAAACTGCCGGGCACTCCTGGCCCCGCGTGTCGGAGGCTACTGTCCTGACTGCGGAATCTGTTACGCGGACCCCTCGACGCCTGTATATTCCTGTCTGTCATGTCGCCAGGGCAAGCCCCCGTGGTCGGGGGTGGCTTTTCACGGGCTCTACTCCGGCGCGCTGCGCGAGCTTATTCACCAGCATAAGTTCAACCACGATCACGGCCTGGGGCTGCTGCTGCGCGACCTGATCCGCGAGGCCTGGGACCGGCACTGTCTGCCCCGCCCCGACTGCATCGTGCCCGTACCCATGCTGCCCGCAAAGATGCTTGATCGCGGATTCAACCAGAGCGTTGAATTGGCACGCATGCTCGGCAAGGTCATCGGCCTGCCTCCTCTTCCCTCCGGTTTGCGCAAGGTCCGGGATACCGCGGCCCAATCGAGTCTGGGCCGGGCCCAGCGGCAACGTAATGTCGCGGGCGCTTTCGAGGCGGCCGCGAGCCTGTGCGGGCAGAACGTCCTGCTTGTCGACGACGTCATGACCACGGGCGCGACCCTGACGGCCTGTGCCAAAGCCTGTCTGGCTGCGAAAGCGCGACGTGTGGACATCTTTTTTCTGGGCAGGGCGGTATGAAGAATTTTTTTTTCCGGAACTTCGGGCATCCCAACCAGCGGCGGATTTTAGGGCTGCTGGCGCTCATGTTGCTGGGAATTATCGCGCTGGGGGCCAAGGAAGCCTATCGCTACAAGGTCATTCGGGAACACCAGTTGCTGATGAAAGCAGAGCAGGCTCATTTGGACCTGGTCCAGACTTTTCGCGTTGCCATGAGCTCGGTGCGCTTGGATTTTGATCGCCTGTCTTCGGTCTCGGACGTGCCCGGCCTTCTTGCCCTTGAGGCCGAGACGGACAAGGCGCTCATGCGCTCGCGGCGGGCTCTGGTCGTGATGCATCAGGGCGGGGAGCTTGGCTTGGAGGGTTTTGAAGGACAGCCTGTGGACCAAATCATCAGTCTGGCCCAGCCCATGCCGCCTGAGCTCCTTGAAGAGGCCTCAAAGCTCGTTCCTGTGGTGCAGGACATTTCGGACCATGGGCATTTTATGATCCGCAACCTGCTGCAAGCCCTGGACGCGTCCAAAAAAGAGGGGACGAGCCCGGACCTGGGGGCCGTCCGCGATCAGACGGAGGTTTTGTTCAGTCAGGCGGCGAAAACGGCCGATATTCTCCAGCGCGACATCAGAGTCCGGATCGCCCGGGCTATCGATAACCACCAAAACAACGCCAATCGTCTCCTGGCCATGACCTGCGGATTGGTGATTCTTTTGCTGGCGGGTATGATCACGCTGTGCGTGCGCATCATGCTCTCCTTTGCGGACATGCTCCGGTCCCGCGAACAGGACGGCGCGGCTGTGGTGGAAGCCAATGCAGGCATGGAAAGGATTTTGGAGGCGCTGCCGGTGGGCATCGCCATCCTGGGCCAGGACCGGATCATTCGCCGGGTCAACCTGGCCGCGACCAACCTGCTTGATATCGAGCCCGGCTGGTTTTTCGAGCGCCGCGTCCCTTGGGACATGTTCTATGAGAATGCGCAAAGCGATGACCCCGAACGGCAGCCCCGGATCGAATTCGAGCACGAGGTGCGCATGCACGCGCTGGAAGGGCGGACCCTGGATGTGATCAAGAGTTCCATTCCGGTCATCCTGCAGGGCGAAACCCTGATCCTTGAAGTATTCATGGACGTGACCCAGCGCAAGCAGGCCGAGCGCGAGTTGCTGCAGGAAAAATCGCGTCTTGAGTCACTTCTTTCCGGGATCAATGAAGGCGTCGCCCTGACCGACGAGCGCGGCGGCGTGCTTGAGGTCAACGAGAGCCTGTGTCGGATTCTGGGTGTCAAAGCTCAGGATCTTGTGGGACGCAAGGTCTGGGACCTCTTCCCCGAGGGAATTCTCGGGACGCAGATGGCGCAGGGATTACGCACCCTGCAGGAAAATCCCCGGACCCGGCTGCGGGAAATCCAGCTGGAATCGTTCCGCGACATGGCTCTGGTGGTGCGCATACAGCCTGTCTTGGGCGAGAAAGCGTTTGGCGGTATGATCGTTAGTGTCATCGAGGTCACGGCCATAGTTGATGCCCGGCGCAGGGCCGAGGCCGCTTCACAGGCGAAAAGCATGTTTCTGGCCAACATGAGCCATGAAATCCGTACGCCCATGAATTCCATCCTCGGTCATGGGGAATTGCTGGCCAGGACCCGCCTTGATACCGAACAGGCGGATTGCGTGCAGGGGATCCGCGTTTGCGCCGAGAGCCTTCTGGTCATCATCAACGACATTCTTGATTTTTCCAAGATAGAGGCCGGCATGCTGCGCATCGCGCTCGAGGATGTCGAGCTCGGCGGGCTGCTTGCGCGCGTGCGGACCATGCTCAGCGAACAGGCACAGAAAAAAGGCCTTGATTTGCAGCTGGTTACTACCGGATTGCCGCAGGTCGTGAGTACGGATGCCGGGCGGCTGACGCAGATTCTGGTCAATCTGGTCGGCAACGCCATCAAATTCACGGAACATGGCGGCGTGGAGCTTTCCGTTCGCGGGAAGGCCCACGCGGGAGGAAAGACCGCGCTTTGTTTTTCCGTGCGCGACACCGGGATCGGCATTTCTGCTGACCGGCAGCAGGGAATCTTCGTCTCTTTTGAGCAGGCGGATGGCTCCCTGACCCGTGAGTACGGCGGAACGGGCCTGGGCCTGACCATCGCCAACAGTCTGGTCCACCTGCTCGGCGGCAGCGGTATCTCAGTAAAAAGCACGACCGGGCAAGGCAGTACTTTTTCCTTCACGCTGCTCATGAATGTGTCCGCGCCAGCGCCGGCGCAACAGCTTGCAGCCATTGACGCCCAGGAGCGGTCTTTCGGGCACGTCAGGGTTTTGGCCGCAGAGGACAACCCGTTCAACCGGGGCTTGCTGGTGAAGATGCTGAATAGCCTGGACGTAAGCGAGATCCACATGGTCGAAAACGGGCAGGACGCGGTCGATGCCCTTGCGGCAGGCCAGACCTTCGACATCGTGCTCATGGATATCCAGATGCCGCGCATGGACGGACTGGAGGCCACCAGACGAATCAGGGCCATGGGGCTGAACGTGCCGATCATCGCCCTGACCGCCCACGCCCTGGAGTCGGATCAGCGCAAGAGCCTGGAGGCGGGTATGAACGGGCACCTTGCCAAGCCTTACAGGCTGCAGGATTTGGTCGAGACCCTGGGGACATGGTGCTCTTGAATTTTTTGTTGACGCTCCACGTGTTTCGTTTTATTTGCATCCTCCCTCTCGACAGCTGTCCTGCTCCGGACGGCTTTATAGCGTGATGAAAGTCTTGACGGGGCGTCTCGGAAGAGGTAGCCACGTCGTTCAATATTTTGGAGGACGCAAGATGTTTGCAATCGTGGAAACGGGCGGAAAGCAGTTTCGTGTGGAAGAAGGCCGCAGTCTGAAGGTAGCCAAGCTCGACGTGCAGGCCGGTTCAGAGCTCACTCTGGACAAAATCCTGCTTGTCGGAACCGGCGCCGATGTCACAATTGGTCAGCCCTTTGTTGCCGGTGCAACCGTGCAGTGCGAAGTGGTTGAGCATGGTCGTGACAAGAAGATCATCATTTTCAAAAAGAAACGCCGCAAGGATTATCGTAGAACCCAGGGTCACCGTCAGGATTATACAACCCTGAAAGTGAAATCCATTCAGGCCTAGTGTCGGGAGGAAATAATGGCTCATAAAAAAGCAGGTGGTAGTTCACGCAACGGGCGCGACAGTGCCGGTCAGCGGCTCGGCGTGAAAAAGTTCGGTGGCCAGACGGTTTTGGCGGGCAACATTCTTGTGCGTCAGCATGGCACCAAGGTTCATCCCGGCGTTAACGTTGGCGTGGGCAAGGATTTTACTCTTTTCGCACTGATCGACGGAGTCGTGAAGTTTGAAAAGTATACCCGCAAGAACAAGGTCAAGACCAGGGTCAATATCGTTCCTGCTGTCTAGGCTTTGTCCAGCACAAGCCTTTTTCAAGCCGCTTCAAGAGAGTGCTCTTGGGCGGCTTTTTTTGCTGTCCGGCGGACGTGCGCGTCGGACCTGGAGAGAACATGAGATTTGTAGATGAAGCCAAGATCATCATCCGTTCCGGAAGCGGTGGTCAGGGCAGTGTTTCATTTCGTCGGGAAAAATACGTGCCTCGGGGCGGTCCCGACGGAGGGGACGGGGGCAAGGGCGGCGACGTGATCATGCGAGCCAACAACAACCTGTTGACCCTTTACGATTATCGTCACGCTTCCTTCCAGGAAGCCGAGAGCGGGCGGCCTGGTGGCGGACGGCTGTGCTACGGCCGCGCCGGCGTGGATAAGATCGTCGAGGTGCCCGTGGGCACCCAGGTTTTCGAGGAAGTGGACGGTAAGGAACAACTGATCGCCGACTTCACGAAAGACGGCCAGGAGATCGTCGTGGCCGAAGGCGGGCGCGGAGGCAAGGGCAATACCCATTTCAAGTCTTCCGTCATGCAGGTGCCCCGTTTCGCGCAGCCCGGAGAGCCGGGCGTGGAAAAATACATCCGCCTCGAACTTAAAGTCTTTGCCGATGTGGGCCTCCTGGGGCTACCCAACGCGGGCAAGTCCACCCTCATTTCGCGTATCTCCGCGGCCCGGCCGAAAATCGCGGCCTATCCGTTCACCACGCTGTCGCCCAACCTGGGCGTGGTCATCGACGAGCATGAGCGCAAGCTGGTCGTGGCGGACATTCCCGGCCTCATCGAAGGTGCCCACACGGGCCAGGGCCTGGGGCACACCTTTCTGCGCCACGTAGAGCGGTCCCGCTTTCTGGTTCATATCTTGAGCATCGAGGATGTGAACGTGGAAGATCCCCTGTCCGGGTTCCATATTCTTGACGACGAGCTGCGCAAATTTGATCCGGCGCTGGGCGAGAAGCCTCAGATTCGTGTGATCAACAAGATAGATCTGGCTGATGAGGAGCGCTTGGCCGAGGTGCGGGCCGCCTTTGACCGGCTTGGGCTCAAGGTGTACTTCATGTCGGCGTTGGACGAAACCGGAGTGGACGTGGTGCTGGATGCCATGTGGAATCTGCATATGCAGACCGTCAAGGACGAAACCGAGCATGGAACTATCGACTGATTGGCGCGAGCAGCGCCGCCGGATTCTGGAGAAGGCCAAACGGGTCATCATCAAGATTGGCAGCGCCGTGTTGACCACGGAAAAGGGTCTCGACCCGCGCGTGGTCAACCGCTTGGCGGATCAGATCGCGGGGCTGCATGACCGGGGCCTTGAGATCGTGCTCGTGACCTCCGGGGCTGTGGCCGCAGGCCGTTGCGTGCTCGGCGCGGACAAGGCCGCCGGCTGCATGGTGCATAAGCAGGCAGCCTCGGCCGTGGGCCAGAGCCGGCTCATGCACAGCTATGACGAGGCTTTTGCGCACTATGAGAAGATCACGGCGCAGGTCCTCTTGACCAGGGACGACCTTCGTAGCCGCGAGCGTTTTCTGAACGCACGCAACACCATGTGCCGTCTGCTGGACTGGAAGGTCATCCCCATCGTCAACGAAAATGACACGGTGGCCGTGCAGGAACTCAAATTCGGCGACAACGACGCCCTCTCGTCCATGGTCGCGAATCTGGTCGGAGCCGACCTGATCATCAATCTGACCTCCGCCGACGGCGTCTTCGACGACAATCCGCTGGAAAATCCCGACGCCCGCTTTGTGCCCTGCATCGAAAACATTTCCGATCTCAATCTGCAGTCCATGTGCCGGGGCAAGACCGGGGCCGGAACCGGCGGGATGCTCAGCAAGCTCATGGCCGCCCGTCGCGCCGCGAGCATCGGCGTGCCGACGCTTATTGTCTCGGGTCGGCAGAAACATGTTCTGGAGAGGGTCTTCAATTTGGAGGACCTCGGAACCTGGATCGCGCCGACGCAAAAAATGCTCTCGGGACGCAAGTTCTGGCTGGCCTATCATCTGGACCCGGCGGGCACCATCGTGGTCGATGACGGGGCCGCGCGCGCCTTGACGGTCAAGGGCAAGAGCCTCTTGGCCGCAGGCATCGCCGAAGTGGATGGGAATTTTGGCATGGGGGCGTTGGTCAAGATCGCGCGCCTTGACGGTGAAACCGTGGGCGTCGGGCTCACGAATTTCAAGGCCTCGGAGCTGCGCAAGATCCAGGGCTTGAGCAGCCCCGAGATCGAGAAGATTTTGGGACCATGTCCGCATCAGGAAGTCGTGCATCGCGACAACATGGTGCTGGACAGCTCGCTTTGAGATGCCAGCGTCTTCTGGTTGGGCCATGCATCGAACATCCGCACCTTCCTGGTGTCTTCCCGCGAAGGCGGGAATCCATGTATGGACTGCGATATCCATTCGGAAAAGCCTGGATTTCACGCATAGCCTGACATGGCCCGCCTTCGCGGGAATGACGTGTAATGACGTCACTGCAAAAAGTCGCGAAAGAGCCTGAGTGTCATTCCCGCGAAGGCGGGAATCCAATCTTTTCAAATAGTTAAAAAGTCATGGATCCCCTTTTTCAAGGGGATGACGACTTTTTGCAGTGCCCACCTTTTAGATGCTGTTGAAAAACCATTCAGACTCTGTTCTTCTTACGGATTTCTACGTGTTGTGGATGCAGTTGCGTTTCGTTTGGTCAAGATTCGAACATCCGCACCTTCCCGGTGTCATTCCCGCGAAGGCGGGAAGCCATGACTTTCCAGATGGTTAAAAGACATGGATCCCCTTCTTCAAGGGGATGACGCGGTGGTATACGGGACGCACGTGAATTGGCGGGGCACTTGGTTCAAATTCGGCTCGAACAGGGCCAGTTTTTTACAGGCTGTAAAGAGTCCTCCACGATTTGGTTGCCGCGTTCCCGTTGAGAGAACCGAGGGTCCCTGCATGATGGCATGTATGGGCCCTCTTTGTTTTTGGCCGTAGGTGCTCGGCGTTGATCAAAATCATGGACTTTGCCGTGCGCCAGGGCGCAATGGTAGCCATCAGGCTCCGTAAAGATGAAAGACGAAAAGGCGGCCCGAACGCACGGTCACGGTGGTTTCGGTCTCTGCAAAGACGTTGCTCATGCCCCAGCTGGTGCCGAAGGTCAGGGTCGCATCCTGAAGCGGGTATTCAAGCCCGGTCAGGCTCACGCCGCTTGCCTCGGGTGTGGCCGGGAGCAGGGATAGCGTGTCGCCCACGGCGCCGCTCACGGTCAGGGTCTGATCCGTCAGATGGATGCATTGCTCCTGGTCCATGATGCAGGCCGGAATCCCGCCCGGCAGGCAGCGGGCCAGCAGGAAGAGATTGCCCAGGGTGTGGTCCAGTCTGCCTCCGGTCGCGCCCAGAATGGAGATGCGCGAAGCACCCCGTTCCAAGGCCAACTCCAGGGCCAATTCCAGGTCCGTGGCGTCTTTCTTGGGGGGATGAAGGTGCATTTCGACCCCCGCGCCTTTGTAGTGCGCGAGCAGCGATTGGGGGATGGAGTCCATGTCGCCAACAGCCAGATGCGGCAGCACCCCCAGGGATTCAAGATGTCTGCTGCCGCCATCGACGCCGATCAGACGTTCGGCGGAGGAGACCATGGCCCGGACTTTGGGCGAAAGTTCAAGGGGGCCGTTGGCCAGGAGAACCCAGTGCATCATTTCTCCGCAGTTTGAAGGTTGGGGTGATTCTTGCTGTTTCGTGAGCATCCCAGTAGACTTTTTTTGAATAATCACCTGTCCTGGACAACGCAAGGATGTGTCATGCCTTACACTATGCCGAATGTACTCGTTGTTGACGACAGCAAGATGTTTTTGCAGGTCCTGGTCCAGAGTTTGGAAGAGGCCGTCGCGGGTCGCATCATTTCTGCCGGCTCCCTGGAAGAAACCCGCGCCTTGCTTGATCAGCATGAGTTTGCTGTGGCCATGCTCGATCTCAACCTGCCCGATGCGCCCAAGGGTGAGGTGGTCGACCTTGTGCTTGAAAAGGGTATCCCGGTCATTGTTTTTGCCGGGGATTGCACGGACCAGACGCGCGAGCGCCTGTGGTCCAAAAATATCGTCGATTACGTGCTCAAGGAAGGCGGCGAGAGCTTGCGCTATGCCGTGCGCCAAGCGCGGCGTGTGATCCTCAACCGTGAGGTCAAGGTGCTGGTGGTCGAGGACTCGGAGATGGTCCGGACCATGGTCGCAGGACTCTTGCGTGTTCACCGGTTTCAGGTTTTCGAGGCCGCAAATGGTCGCGAGGGACTGCAGGTCTTGAATGCCAATCCGGACATCCGGCTCATCATCACGGATTACGAAATGCCGGAAATGGACGGGATACGGTTCGTCCGTGCCGTGCGGGCACGTCATCCCAAGGAAGAGATGGCAATTATAGGCATCTCCAGCCATGAGCTGGAATATCTGTCGGCCCGTTTCCTCAAAAGCGGGGCCAATGATTTTCTGACCAAGCCCTTTTCCAGCGAGGAGTTCTACTGCCGGGTTTCCCAGAACATGGACCTGCTGGAATACATTCAGACCATCAAGGACTACTCTGAGAAGGATTTTCTCACCGGGTTGTTCAACCGCCGCTATTTGTTCGCGCAGGCGCCGTCCCGCATTCGCAAGAAACAGAAACGGGGCGGTGCGGTCTGTCTGGCCATGCTCGATATCGATTATTTCAAGAAAATAAATGACCAGTACGGGCACGAGACGGGTGATGTCGTGCTGAGGGACCTGGGCAAACAATTGCGGCGGCATTTTGCCCACCGTGGCATCGCCGCCCGCCTTGGCGGGGAGGAGTTCTGCCTTCTCCTTGATGACGATGCCGCCAGCGCGGCGGCATCGCTGGAAAAGTTTCGCCGGGAGGTCGCGGCCACGGATTTTACCTGCGGCGGGGTTCGATGTTCTTTTTCGATCAGCATCGGCCTTTGCGTGTCCACGCACTTGGATCTTGAGACCATGCTCAAGAATGCGGATGAAGCGCTTTACATGGCAAAAAACAATGGTCGGAACCGGCTTGAAATCTGGAATAACTTAGACACGACTCGAGGTTTGGATGTTTGAAGCGAGCCTGTATGCAGCCCGTCGCCGGGCGCTGATGCGGTCGGTCAAGACCGGGTGCATCCTTTTGCCGGGCAACGATCTTGTGGGCATGAACTATCACGCCAACGCCTTTCCCTTTCGTCAGGATGGCTCTTTTCTCTATTTTGCCGGATTGAACGAACCCGGACATTCTCTGTGGCTCGACTGTGAAAGCGGGAAGGAAATGCTTTGCGGCCCAAGCCTCGGGCTGGGACATACCATCTGGTGCGGTGCCTCGCCGTCGCTCCCAGAGTTGGCTACCAGATCGGGGATTGAGAGTATCGGAACCATGGCGGATCTGGCGGATGCATGTCATGAGGCGCAACGGCAAGGCCGGGCGGTGCATTACCTGCCGCCCTATCAGGGAGAGGGGGTGCTGCGTCTGTGCCGATTGCTGGGCGCTGCGCCGGAAACTGTCGAGGCCGGGGCTTCGCATACGCTTATCCGAGCCGTGGTGGCGCTTCGCAGCGTCAAGAGTGGTGAGGAGGTGAGCGAAATCCGTCACGCCATAGCCCTCTCTGCAGAGCTGTATGCCGAGCTTATGATCGCCTGTGCTCCCGGCGTGGCGGAGATTGAACTTTACGGCCGCCTGCAGGGGCTCATTCTTTCGCGCGGCAGTCGGGAAGCCTTCCCCATGATCCTGTCGCGGCGCGGGGAGGTGTTGCACAACCACTCTCATGATCAGATTCTGCGTGATGGCGATCTGCTCCTGGTCGATTCCGGTGTGTGCTCGCCTGTGGGATACGCATCAGACATCACCCGCACATTGCCCGTGGGCGGAGAGTTTTCGGCGCGGCAGAAGGAGATCTATGAAATCGTGCTCGGTGCTTTGGCCGAGGGGACTGCGTGCATGGCTCCTGGAGTTCCGTTTGTGGACTGTCACATGGCGGCAGCCATGACTGTGGCCAGAGGGCTGACCGAGGTAGGGCTCATGCGTGGAAACCCTGCCGAGGCTGTGGCGGCCGGAGCCCATGCCCTCTTTTTTCCGCATGGCCTGGGGCACATGCTGGGGCTTGATGTGCACGACATGGAGGCGTTGGGCGAGGATTTCGTGGGCTATGACCATGAGTTCAGACGCTCCACGCAGTTCGGCCTGTCCGGCCTGCGCATGGCCCGCAGGCTTGAGTCCGCCTTTGTCATGACCGTAGAGCCGGGCATCTATTTCATCCCCGCCCTTATCCGGCAGTGGCGGGAAGAGCGGCGCTTGGAACAGTTCATCAACTATGCGGCATTGGATGCCTACCTGGATTTCGGCGGCATCCGCATCGAGGACGACGTGCTGGTTACCGAAGATGGCAGGGATGTCTTGAGTAAGGACATTCCTAAAAGCGTTAAGGGTGTTTGCAAGTGCATGGGAGGCTCGTCGTGAGAAAGGTTACCCTGCATGGAGGACACAGCGGCCAGTATTGTGATCATGCCCGCGACACGCTGGCGGATATCGTCGCCGCCTATCATGGGGCCGGATTTGGATGCGTCGGCCTGACCGAGCACATGCCGCCTTTTGGCGACGCCGGACTGTATCCTGATGAAGTGGAGCTTGGCCGGTCAGCTGGCTGGATGGAGGCGCGGTTTGCCCTTTATGTGGCCGAGGCCAGGGAGCTTGCCCGCAAGTACAAGGACCGCATGCGTATTCTGGTGGGAATGGAAAGTGAATGGTATCCGGGCTGCGCCCAGTGGGTGGCTGATTTGCGCCGGTATCATGCCTTGGATTACGTGGTGGGTTCGGTTCACCATGTGCGTGGCGTGTGTATTGATTTTTCCAGGGATGCCTACGACAAGGCTTCCGCGATGTGTGGCGGAACGAGCCGGATGTATGCGGCCTATTGTGACGAGCAGTTTGAAATGCTGCGGAAGATCAGGCCGGAGGTTGTGGGGCATTTCGATCTTGTCCGCCTCCATGACCCGGACTATCTGCAAACTTTGGCGCTGCCGGAGGTTTGGGAGCGGGTCATGCGCAATCTGGAATGGATCCGTGACGCCGGCGCAATTCTTGATATCAATGCGCGGGCCCTGCTGAAAGGCCAGCCCGAACCATACGTTTGTGCCCCGATACTGGACGCTGCCGCAAAGCTTGGGATTGGCGTGGCATACGGCGATGATGCGCATGGAGTGGCGGATGTGGGCTACGGGTTCGTGCAAGTAGAGAAAATGCTTGCGGCGCGAAATATGAAAGGGCCGGAGATTTTGGGAAATGAGATTTTACGCAACCTCTGTGGGTGAGGTCTTCCAGGCACGCCAGAGCAGTCGGCTGGAATAGGCCAGACCACTACCGACCATGACATAGAGCCCGGTCTTGATGCCCGCGGCAATCGGCAGCAAGCTTAAAGTTCGTCCGAATATGATCATGACTGTGATAAGCATCCAGTTCCGGACGGAAAAAAGTCCGCCCAGACAGGCGCGGGAAGGTTTGCTCCCGATGTGAACAATGATCTTGCCTGCGACCCGGTCCAAAATGAATCTGCCTTTAACCATCCCCAGCGCCACCCCCGCCACAATCAAAGCCACGACAAAAGCCAAAGACCCTTCCCGAGAAAGATAAATCCCTTTGACGGAGAGAAACATACCGACCGCAGACCAAACAATGGCGGCGGTGAGCAGGCGCGTGCGAGGGTAGGCGCGGGGAGTGAGACGGTCGAGGAGATGGGGGGGCATGGGGGCTTTGATAGGGAGGGGGCGGTTTAAAGTCAAACCCCGGGGCGGAAGCCCCGGGGTTTGTTGGACTATCGACGTTGTTCCCAGAACAGAGGGCCGGATTTAACGGATAAAGGATTCGCTATTTCGATGGTTTCAATAGCGCCTGTGCTTGTTTGAATAAACGCAGTAGATCCTGATTTTTCACCAACATGAATGTTTGGTGTTATTGCAAGCCCCCTACCTAGATCAATTGATGTTGCAAATGTATTCGTCCCCGATTTTAAAATTGGCTTATAGTAAGCTGTCCCCGTTTTGTAATAAAGTGCCCATAGTTTACTCGATCCTTCAAACTCACAAAGATCCTCTGATGGTGTATAGCTTGTGAACAAGACAGTACCGCCTAGTACAGAAGCTTGCCCAAGGACTCGTTCGTAATCAAGATTAAAGTCTTGGTGCCACCCTGGTGCGTCTTCAACTTCTGATTCGAGTGTTTGCCATCCTCCGCTGAGAATAGTGCCAGATTTGTATACGTCTACACAGAACGCGTCGTAAACAGGATTTCCGTCGATTCCCACAGAGCAATTCCCCCCAGACAGCGTTATCGCCGTACTGTTGTAGAGGTCATTTATGTCTACCGTCCCCCATGTTTTGACTCCAGTCGATGCGTCAATCGGTTCTTTTACGCCATAAAAACTCATTGAGTTGACTTGAGGTATGTCATCTCTGTTGAAGAATCTTCCGGCACCGAAATACACCCATAAGCGCTTGCTCTTGTCCATTGCGACGGCCGGTGCGGCAACAATCGGTTGTTGTACGTCAATTAAAGTGGAATTCCCAGACCACGTTACAGTGCCTACGCCAGAGGGGAGGGCATTGTTAGTTAATATCCTGCGAATAGTTCCCCGCCCGTTGATCTGATCGCCAGCGACAGTTCCATAGTAAACAGCATCAGTTTTAAATTCGCCAGAATTTTTGGAACCAATGTCGAGGTCAACCGCCACCGGATCTGCTATGAAAGAACCATGCTCAGTTGTGCTGAATGCAAAGTTTCCAGCAACCAATTCCCCGAGATTGTTGAGTGTTTTTATGGTCTTGTCTTTGACGAGGGCTTTGAGGTCCAGAACGTAAACTTGGCCATCTTGAAGGCTCACTTCCTGGTTGAGCAAGGTCGGGTCGGCTTCACCATTTGCGTTGGCCGGACCGGAGCCAAAAACCAGAAACCAGCGGTTTTCTGCGTCAACGTTGACGGTGGTGTTACTTTTGCGTGTCGCCATAGGCATTACTGTAGGGTAGCAAGTGGTAAATCCAAGTTTAGGCATGCGCAGTTCTGCAAGCACTTTTGGCGGTTGTTCCGGGTTTGTGATGTCCATGATTATGTAGGCGGAACTCATGGTCCGATCATCCGTAGCGAAACCATTCCCGTCGGTTTTGTCCAAATCCGCTCGAATTTTGCCACCACCAAGTCGCATCCCGGCGATTAAAATTGTCCCCCATCCGTTAGGGTGGTCGCTGTCTAGTTCTGTGACTCCGTCATTTTGAAAAAAAACCTTTGCATCAAAGATCCGAGGTTTCAAATCCATATAAGAGACGTGGAGCTGACTTCCGTATTCTGATTCCGTCATCCATAACAAGTGTGGTAGCAAATTATACGGAACGTAAGCCCATACCTCCATTCCTAGAGGGTACTCGCTTTCGCCGGAATGCTCGAGATCAAAACCTTTTCTGGTGCTGTTATAAAAGCCACCATTAAAAGCATGAAGCATCCCGTCATTCGCTCCAACGTAAAGCATCTGTCTTCTATTCCGATATTTATTTGCAAATGCTTCATAGCTGGCATCTTGATAGATCAGGTTATAATTTTCCGAGGGTTTTCCTGCGACGGTGGGTGTCGAAAACACAATGTCTCCAAGTCGCCAAGTTAGCGGGTTTGTGCTGTCCTCAGCGTACCTGCGCGATCGTGTTTTGATTTCATAACCGCCCATTGTTGTACTGCTTTGATCTGCTCCGCGAACATAATCTACTTGTCTTTTAGCAAGTTCTGTTAGCAGCGTCGCAAATCCAGTAGGATTGCTGGAACGTAGAGAAATGATCTCAGATGGTGTGTCGTCAAATGAAGGATAGAGTGTTAGGTACGAATAGAAGTCTGTTGCGCCATTTAACGCAGGGTTTGGAGTTGGGACGGGTGAATTTGGGGGCCAGACAAAATCTTGTATTTCATAAGTATCTACAAGCATATTGTTGTTTTTGTCTGCAAATGTAAGTATATATCGGTTATTTGCTGTTGAGTCGTATTGTCGTTGAGCTACGATATCGTTGCTGTCAATTTCATTCAGCCAGCTTGAAGATGACCACAGAAAGCTGATCTCCTGTGGGTTGTTGAGAATCTCTACCGTAGAGTTCCTTTCTCCATCGTCCAGTATGCTGTTTCCATCCAAATCCTGGTATCGATAAATAGCAGAATCGTCGTAAATTATGATTTTGTCTTCTATCAGGTCCAGTTGAGTGTTCAGATTGGAATCTTCTCGGATGTTGCCAAAACTATCCACCAGAAGTGCGTGAGCCTGTCCTGCCCAATTGATGGTGTTTCCAAAGGAGTCTTTGTATTCGGGGAAGAATATGGATTGGTAAACGGCACCATCACCCTCGCGAGATTGTGATATAACCGAAGCAGCTGTTCCCGAGGCTGTGCGGCGAAGAATGTCAGCAAAAGCTTTGTTCAGTTGTTCTTCAAGGCGGGTTGGGTTTGCTACAAAGAAATAGGTGTCAGGGACGCCGTCGTTATTTTTGTCCCATTCTTTTTGGAGGTCAGGAATGCCATTGTTGTTACTGTCTTCAAATCCACCCCATTTTGCGGCGTACCAAAGTGGGTTTTTGAGGAGAGAAGCGGCGGTGGTTGATCCCGGTGTAAATGTGCGAGTGCTCGATAAAGGCAATGCTACGCCTGAGGTGTTTGGTACATCGAGGTGATAGTCTGGGTCATCTTCAGCGTCAGTATCTCTGTCGCGCACAACGAGATATGTTTGGTCTGCTGTGGTGCCAGAAATGATGTAGCCCATATGCTGAATTATTCCGCCAGCGGCATATTCAGAAGTAAGCGTGATTGTTACAGTGCTGTCGTTAACTACTTCGTAGTGATAGCGCACAATTGCATCCATATCATGATCTGCGCCTTGCTCAACATCTTCAAAATTAACTCTGAATGTTCCTGTTGTTGGAGTAATTTCTTCAACAAAAAAATCTACTATTGTATTTGTAGGTTGAAAACTGCCTGTAGCGGAGCTAATGCCTGATCCTCCGACAGATTTTCCAAAAGGAACCATTGTAATAATTTGTCCAGCAACGGGAATGCGAATTTCAGGGAGCGGTGAAGACATCGCAACCATATACGAAGCCATATTTTGAGTCGATTGAGCGGTGCTGAGGTCGTTTGTAGCTGCATAGTGAGATACTGCCGCGGAGTAATAAGATCCTTGTTTTGAAGGTTCTTCGGGGCATAGACCTCGGATGCTGTCTAGCCCGCTAATATTTTTTGGAGTACACGCTCCGTCGTACCCTGTAGATCCTGGCGATCCGTTTTGCCCAATGTAAAAAGACCCGCTAATGCCTTCGTGGTTGGCGATGCTCTCGACGCCAGTGTTAACGTCGAGTCCTGTCAAAGTGTTGCCTGTCAAGGTTTGGGGCCATGCACTTCCCGGGAGTTGGTCTGAGTCATAAGATGGAAATATGTCGGAAATAGCCACCATTATGGGTTTGGCGCAATAGTTTGTGCTGTTAAATGGCGTGTCCCAAGTGGCTAGCGGTAATCCAAGTTTATAGTCATCAAGTGAAGTGTCAGCTGCATTGTATGTAAACTGAGGTGTTGGAGTGGCTGCTCCAGAAAAATATCGAGATGTTTCATATATCATTTCAGCTACAGGGTTGCCCCACATTCTGCATTTGCCTTCACTAAGCGGTTCAGTTGTGATCCATCCGCAGTTGTCATTGTAGTCAAAATTCGCATCATTTCTAAAGCCGTAAATTCTTAACTTGTCGAGTGTCTTTACTATCCCTTGGACATTCGAGTCGTCTTTGTATAGAAATTCGCCAGTTTGATCGTTAATTTCTTGACGAATGCTGCCTATAGGCTGTCGTAATACGCCCCCAGATAAATTCTTAGTATAAGATCCTGTGATTAGTCCAAAAAGCATTCTGTTTGATTCGCCATGCTGTTGCAAAAGCCCTGTTGGTTTGTAGGTTCCGTTTGGGTACAGTCTGCAGTTTGGTTCTGGCATTCCATTGACGCCGACTTGGATTCTTAATACGTAGTCTACTATGTTTGCTGTTGTTACCAAGTTGTAAAAATTTTGCGTTAAATTTCTTAGCCCTCTTAATGTGTTGTTTCTGTATCGAGGAACAATTTCAAAGTTTACTCCTCCCCCTGGGCGATCCCAATATAAATGATAGGTATTGCTGCCTGTGGCTTCTTCGTGTCTGAATTCTATGGTATGGTCGCCAGATGTAAGTGCGATACTACCTGTGTGAGTTGTGCATGCGCATTCACCGTGGGCTCCGTACCATCCTGCAACGGTTGTTCCGTCTATAATAACTTCGACAGCATCATCTCCATCTACGGCAAATGTATAAGTTCCGCCTTCTCCTGCTCGGATTGTGAGTGTGCCTGTGATTATGTTTAAGAAGTTGTCTTCGTTTCCGGTTGGATTAGTAGATCCGTCAATATCTGTTGGGGTGAGTGTATCGCCAAGTTTTCTGGATGGTACAGCGTACGTTGCAACCATTGACTCAAATTCAGCATGGGTGTTTGGGTGCCCCGGGTGAGTTGTGCTACCGCCAAAATTGCTCTTAACGACAGGGCGTTCAGTTGCGACCCATTCCCATATTCTGGCTGTAGAGTCAGTTAAAACTCTTAGGATTGGCAATCCTGTGGGGGGTGAGGCGGTGGGGTTGTAGTTGCCCAAGGCGGTTGTCGCGATGAGATGTCTTCGTCCGGTAAGTGGCAAGTTAAGTGGTGTATAGTCTCGTATGTCAAATCCGTCATGCGCGATGCTGTCGTATTCTTTGCCAAAAGAATGGGCATCTTGAGGTATGTATGCTCTTTCTAGTACTGTTGTAGTTGACGTGTCAGTTGATCTATATCCACCATAAAGAACTTTACGAAGACAATCCATTCGAGTCATGCTTACGTAGTTTAAAAAGTCGCCACTCCAGTAGCTTCCATTTGGAGCTTTTTTCTTGTCTAAGGTAGCTCCGCGTGGCTCAAATCTCCCATTTGTGCTGCTATACTCGTAATATTTGTGCGAATCAAAATATCCGTAGTAATCAATGTCAGGGTTGTATCTAACGTCTAAGACGCCGTCTTCATTGATGTCTGAGGCGTCGTTATATGCTTCGTAATATAATCTATGATCACGTGCCATAGTAAGCATTACCATGGGGGGCATAGAGTTTGTTAGAAAAGGTGGAATGTAGGAATAATTAGATGATACTTCACAAAATGCAATGTTGTGAAAAAATAATGCAAAAAATAGTGTAAATAATTTTAGGAAATAGGGTTTTTTTCTCACTGTATACTCCTCCACTCAAGCGTTAGGCTGTATATCCGAAAACCATCAACTAATATTAACACTCTGCTTTTTGGAGTAAGAAATGTCAGGCGATCTGCGACGTCGTGCTCGGTTTGGTCGATTCGAATTTTCGCGTTACGCATGAAGAGATGTCGTGTGCCATCAATTTCAACATGGAACCCGCCTTGGTCCAGCCACGCCTCTTTGGTGATTACGCCATGCTTCCATTCTTGGCTCCAAGCGATGGTGCTGCATAAAATGAAAATAAGGAGGAAGATTGTGCGCATTTTGTCCTCTCTAGTTGATGTGCCGCCAGCCTAAATCAACTTCTGCGCGGCTGTTCCGCTGGCCTTCGCGATGAGCTCGAATCAGGGCGTCGGTGTAAGTTCCGCCGTGCGCAGCGCTTTTGCCCGCACCTTCATACCCCGCACCGATTTGCATTGCCGATCCTTCCATGATTCCACGATCAATTGTTCCTGAGCGGACATAGGTGCCCTGCGTGCCGGAAGCGTATATGGTCAACGGGTAGTCGGGTGCATTGAAAGATGTCGAATTTGACCACGTGGTCGCGTCTGAAGTCGGACTAAAAAATGTTGAATTCATACTGGAAATTGATTCTTCAAGAAACTCATGGCCTACATTGACACCCGAATCGGCATGGAAAAAAGCATCTTTCGAGTCGCGATCATTAGCTGCCATAAAGATGTTAAGGTCTGCTACGTCTAGCGCCGCTATTCCAAGAGCGCCAAGGATGGCCAGTACAATCATGGCAATGACCATCGCAGACCCAGATGAAGTTTTCTTAAATTTAGTATTTTGGTGAGTACACGTAGACATACTGGGTGCTCGCTTGAATTCCCTTGTTGTTCCAGTTTAGGGTGCATGTCATTTCTTTGCACCTGTCCATGGGTGTGTTGTTCGCGAGTATGCAATTCATGTTATAGTCAACGCCATCAATTGTTTCTTGTAAGTTTGCTCCTGTCATATCGCGAAAGTCTAGCGCGTTATACTGCATGCGGGTCGCATTCTCTAAAAATTCTTCGACCATCATGCTTCCGCGTGTAGTGTAATATGCTCTGCTATCTTGAATAGTTGATCTGGAAATCATTGTCGCAGCTCCCAGCAACCCAATCGCAAGAATAGCTGAAGCAACTAAAACTTCTACAAGCGTGAATCCTTTGCTTTGCTTTGTTTGTCTTGGTAATTTTGTCACGTTCTAGCCTCTAGATTCCCATGTTGCGACAATAAACTCGTGTATTCATTGTTCTGTCTCTAATGTTGAGAGCTGACCTGGCGTCTGTCGCCTGTGCCGTTGCTGTGATGTCGACATATCGAATTGCATTTGCATCAGTTGTAGCGTTTAGAATGTCGCCATCAATGCTTCGATAAATAAAATTCAAGTCAGCTATATTGTTTGCTGCTGTTACCCATGTTGAATTGCTGTTCAAAAAAAACTCAATTTTGTTGTCGGCAGTGTTAAGCATATAGCCAATTACAGTGTTAGCATTGCCGCTCGGTCCTGTTTGCTGTTTTGTGCAGTAAACAGATGTAGAATCTGTGGCTGTTGCGTTAAATCCTACATTTGTCCCGCTTCCTGTTGAATAGCCACACATGCGAAGATCTTCAGATATTTGTACCATGACGGAAAGTAGTTCCTGCTGCATGTGGGTCGTTTCTTCCTGTTTCGCAGCCATAAGATTATGAACGCGAAATAAATTATAAATACCGGTGGCTAAGATTCCCATCATGACCATGGCTACCAATATTTCTACCAAGGTCATTCCGGATTGATTGTGATTTTCAGGCATCCCGTTATCCCCTATTATTTAGTAACAATGCTTCCGGAGGGTTGTACTTCGATCGTCAATGTATTTTCTGCATTGTTTTTAATAGTGATGCTGCCTCCAGAGTCTCCATAAGGCAGTCTTCCTCGATTGGTAAATACGGTGCCGAATGAATTAGTCAGCTGAACTCCGCTTTGTAGAGAAGTAAGGTCAAATTTTCGTAATTGCGTGTTATCTGATGGAAGAGTTACAATGCAGCTGTTTCCAGTGCAGTTTAAGCTTACGTCTTCATTTCTTTTTATCGCTTCGACGCGCGCGAATTGGGCCATGCTGACGATAGTTCTGGCTCCTCGCTTTAAGTTGGCCTGAGGTATCCATTTCATAAGGGCTGTTCCGGAAATCACTGCAAGTATTGAGATAATAGCTAAAATTACCAAAACTTCGACCAATGAAAAACCATAAGATCGATCTTTTTTGCTTTGCATTTGGTGAATGGGTTTATTGATTTTGCGGTTCATTTTTTGTCACTTTTGGTGCAGATTTTGGCATTTTTATTTTTTGCTGATATCTATAATTTAAGGGGGGGATTCACGGCTTGGTGAATAAATTTTTGTGCGCAAATTTTTTACGATTGGCGCAAAAAAACGCCCATTTTTTTAAATTTTTTTAAATATAAACATGTATGTTTTTGTTGTCAAAGACTCCCTAATTATATCAACCCAGTTATCTATTCACTAATTAGCATAAAGTATGCCTATGGTCGACATGGAGTAGCCCTCAATTGGACTGGACAGCCTGCTTTGGGAGATCTTAACGGCTTAGGTGCCCATCAAAGAGAAATATTTATGTGAGCAATGAGAACGTGATCTACACTGGCGGCATCGGTTCGCGGATATTTCCATCGATGATTCGACGTGTCTGCTCGTGCTAAAGCTGAAACGCGAGGCTATAGATGATTCTTGCGTGACGGGAGAGTAGATTGATCTCGTGAAGGAGGGCTGCGGTTGCTGCGATGATCAGTCCGAATTTTTCCGCCAAAACAGGCAACCGGACCTGAACGGGGAGGCCGGATCGATCTGGGTGTCCGAGATTTCGCCTGATGTTAGCGGAGTGAAGGCCTTCACGGTCTGCTTTTCGCCGACGTGCAGGATGGGGTTTGCGGCCAAACCTGGGCCGAGTTCGATGAAGGAGGGGAAGTTTTTGCCGGAATGCTCCAGCGAGGGCCAGAAGTACGGGGTGCCGGTCTTGTAGTAGAGCGACCAGAGGCGGCTTGCTCCTCCTGCTGCGCAAATCCCCTGCGCCGGGATGACGCTTGTAAACACCACTGATCCTCCCAGAACTGCCGCTTGC
>Ga0180007_10000967_pt1 | contig 42033 bp, 35 predicted proteins | sample MM_PC_MetaG_FD_121122 | JGI IMG/M metagenome (GOLD analysis project Ga0180007, IMG submission 121122) | Groundwater microbial communities from the Aspo Hard Rock Laboratory (HRL) deep subsurface site, Sweden - MM_PC_MetaG | ecosystem: Environmental > Aquatic > Deep subsurface > Groundwater... | reverse complement strand
GCTCGCGGAAGATACAAGTTTCTTCATCTTGACGCCGTGCACGCGATCCACGCAACGAATTCTTTCCCCCTTGCTTCGCGAAACAAAGGCAGTCATCTTGTCACCCTCCAGGATACCCGGAAAGGAACGTCCCATGCCGACCTACGAATACGAGTGCACCAAGTGTGGAATTGAGTTCGAACTCGAGCAGTCCATACTCGACAAACCCCGCCAACGTTGTCCGGATTGCCGCAGCAAAGTCCGTCGTCTGATCAGCTCGGGCACCGGGATCTCGTTCAAGGGATCAGGATACTACTCGACAGATTCAAGAAAGACATCCGGTACTCCATCCCACCAGCCGGCCACCAAGACCACGACCTCGACCGACGACTAGCCAGAAGTCGTGTGGACACGCCTCCTTGAGGATCATAGGATGCCGACGGAGGTATCCCATGAACCGAGTCTCGGTGATCATCGAAGGCGAAAAGCTTTTCGTTCTTCCCGGAACCCCCCTGAACGAGATCCTGGCTGTCCATGACATGCAGGGGGACCCCACGGACCCGGTCGTCCTCGGCGTCATCAACGGCCAGTGGTCGCCCCTGTCGGACCCCCTCTGGGGCGATGAACAAGTCGGTCTGCTGCGCCTGAGCCACCCGAAGACCCATTCCACTTCGGTCCAGACGCTGGCCACCGTTCTTGCCATCGCCTGCGACGAGCTGCACCCCGACAAGGAACTGCTCGTGGATTTTTCGCTGGGTGAAGGCATGTACTGCACGCTCGGCGACAACGTGACTGAAGACGACCTCGCGTCGATCGAACAACGCATGGGCGGCATCATCGACCAGGATCGCGAGATCATGCCTAGGATCTTCGGGCAGCGCACCCTGGTCCGCAAGCTCCGCGGCAGCCGATTCTCCTACACGCGCCGCGCCGCCCGCTACGTCGATCCGGGATCCACGCCCTTGTCCCAGGTGGAAGGCTGCGATCTGATCTTCCAGGGCTTGCAGTTGCCGTCGACACGCCATGTGCGGGCCTTCGCCCTGACCCTCGAGGCTCCCGGATTCCTTCTGCTGCCTTCATCTCGCGGTCGCCCTGACGACGTCGTCGCCCCGGTCGAACGACCTCGTTTGCTGGAAGCCATGCGCAACTGGGCCAGTTGGGCCGACGCCAGCGAGATGGCCGACCTCGGCGGCCTGAACCGGGGGATCGCCCAGGGGCGCGGCAAGGAGCTGGTTCGTCTCTGCGAGGCGCGTCACGGTCGTCAAATCATCGAGATTTCTGACCGCATTGTCGCCCTGCCCGACGACGGCCGTCTCGTGTTGATCGCCGGGCCTTCCAGCTCCGGCAAGACCAGCACGGCCAAACGTCTGACCCTCCAGTTGAAGGTCCTCGGCTTCAAGCCCCAGACTCTCTCCCTCGACGACTACTTCGTCAATCGGGATGCGACACCCAAGGACGAACACGGCCGCCTCGACTACGAATCGATCGAGGCCCTCAAGCTCGATCTGTTCAACGACCATCTCGCAGCCCTGCTGGCGGGCGAAAGCGTCTCGCCTCCGACCTACGACTTCAGCACCGGACTCGGCGGCTGGCGCAACGAAGAGGTCCGACTCCCGCGAGGCACACCGCTGATCGTCGAAGGCCTGCACGCCCTGAATCCCCGTCTCGCCGCCAATGTCGATCATGGCAACGTGCTGCGTCTGTACGTGTCGGCTCTCTGCCACACGAATGTCGACAACGTGACCTATCTGCCTACGACCATGACGCGCATCATCCGCCGCATCGTGCGCGACGCCCAGTTCCGCGGCTACAGCGCCAGCGAGACCCTCTCCCGCTGGCCCCAGGTGCGCGCCGGTGAGGATCGCTGGATCTTTCCCCACCAGGAGAACGCCGACCTGATCTTCAACTCGGGCTTGGCCTACGAAATGAGCGTCCTCAAGCTATGGGCCGAGCCCCATCTCGCCGCTGTCGGACCCGAGGATCCATCCTACGGCCGGGCGCGGACACTGCTCAAGTGGTTGCGGGCGCACTTGCCCCTCGACGCCGGGCTCGTGCCGCCGACGTCCCTGCTGCGGGAATTCGTAGGTGGAAGCGGGTTTTCCTACTGATCGCAGGTCAGGGAACCAGGAACGTCTCGGAGATGCGTTCCCTCGCAGCGACGAGGCTGTCCTCGTCGACAATGCAGGAAACGGTCGAGACACTGGTGCTGATGGCGTGGATATCGATGTCCCCGGCGGCCATGGCCTGGAACATCATGCCCGCGATAGCAGGGCGTTCGCTGAAGTGGGGACCGTAGATCGAGATCAGTGCCACACGCTTGTGGCACTCGACAGCTTCGGCCTCGATCTCTTCGCTGAGGGATTGAAGCAGTCCGAGGGTCTGGTCGATGTCGTCGTGATGAATCGCGACCGAGATGTTTTCACGCCCATGGTTATCCGGGGACGACACCACGAACAGCACATTGATGCCGTGCTGTCCCAGGGTGGAGAGAGTCGCACCGGCGACGCCGGGACCTCGCCTCACGCCGAGGATCATCACGAGAACGAGTCCTCGCGTTTCGATCATCCCACCGATGGCCACCTTCGACATGACTCTCCCCCTTGAATCAGGTACACCCCCAAGATAGGATTCGCGGTTCCTGTCCCAAAGAAAAATCCCTCTCCATTTTCGTTCGCGGGGGTTGACACGCCGACTCTCCGACGAGATGATCACCACCCGGCCGGTAGATCAAAAATATGGGGGAGATTTTTATGACCAGGGTAGCCGTGATCCTCAGCGGATGCGGAGTCTATGACGGTGCCGAGATCCACGAGACCACCGCCGCCCTGCTCGCCCTCGACCGGGCCGGCGCCGAGGTCGTGATCGCGGCTCCCGACATTCCCCAGATGCATGTCGTCAACCACCAGACCGGAGAACCCGTCCCGGGTGAAACCCGCAACGTCCGGGTCGAGGCCGCCCGCCTGGCCAGGGGCCCCGTCGTCGACGTGCGCGAACTGAAAGCCGGTGATTTCGACGCCGTCATCATTCCCGGTGGGTTCGGCGCCGCCAAGAATCTCTGCACGTTCGCCGTGAACGGATCCGATTGCACTGCCAACGACGATGTTTCCTCCTTCCTGCGTGCGATGCACGGCACCGGCAAGGTGATCGGAGCCCTTTGCATCGCTCCCGCACTCCTCGCCCGCGTGTTCGGGGAAAAGACGGACATCTCGTTGACGATCGGCAAGGATGCCGTGACCGCGGCAGCCATCGAAGCGATGGGGGCCCGGCACATCGAGGCGGATGCCACAGAAATCGTCGTGGACCAGGAGAACCTCGTGGTCACGACTCCGGCCTACATGCTTGCCGGCAGTATCTCGGAGGTCTTCGATGGCATCTCCAGGCTGGTAGCGAAAGTATTGGATCTCACAAGAACAACCGAGACTGGAACCCGTTTCTGAAGGAGTTGGATCTCCCATGCACCTAGCGCAAGACAGCGAGCGGGAGGAGTCGCCCGCGCTCAACCTGTGGAGCCTCTCGCAGGCTCGTGTTCTCAGCCTGGTCAGCCAGAAGGGCGGGGTCGGCAAGACGACCTCCGCGGTCAACATCGCGGCGGCCTTCGCGCTGATCGGTCATCGCGTGCTGATCATCGGTACCGACCCCCAGTGCGGGGTTTCACGGTCATTCGGATTCGCGCCCGAGCAATTGCACGGCGGCCTCAGGGAAGTCATCCTTTCGGGCCTGCCTCTTTCCCAGGTCGCCCATGACACGGCCCTGGACAACCTGTTCATGGTTGTGCCCGACGCCTGGAGTCTTTCCGAGGAGCAGCAGTACAAGACCCTGATGAGCACGCAGACAACCTGCTTCCTGAAAGCCGTGGAAGAGGCCCGCGAGGAATTCGATACCATCGTGATCGACTGCCCTCCCGGATACGGCCCAGAGACCAGGGCGGCCATGGCGGCGGCGGACGCCTACCTCATCCCGGTCCAGGCTGAAGAGCTGTCCCGTGATTCCCTTGGACGCCTGCTTCGTTTTACCGAGGACCACAGCCAGGAACTGACCAGCCCTCTCGAACTCGAGGGACTGTTCATGACCATGACCGATCATCGAACCAGGATGAGCCGCCATGTGGCCCAGTCGCTGGACCTCGAATACGGCCGTCAGCTCTACGACTGCTCGATCCCTCGCAACACCAGGCTGGCCGACATGGCCCTGCAGGGACGACCGACGGTGATCTATGATCGTTTGTCGGCCGGAAGCCGCGGCTATTTCAACCTGGTGGACGAGATCATCGTCCGGTGGTACCAGCGCCCCGAGGAGGAAAGGCGAACCGTCCCTTTCCGGAGCGGAAAAAGGCAGGCCCGGCACGAGGATCACGATCACGAGGCCCTGAAGTCTTGGGCCGCCGTAACCGGCGGGCGCGACCTCGAAGCGGACGCATCCGAGGATCCCGACAGACAGGAAAGCACTGTCCTGCAGGGCCTTTCACGCTTCATGCAGGCCCTCGCCGGCAACGATACCGCAAGTTCCGCGGCTTCCGATCTCGAGGACGACACCGACACGTCCTGGGAGGATTCCGACGAGAACTCGCCGCACATGGTGTCATTGGACGACCTTCTCGAAGAAGAGGAACGCAGCGGCCTCGACTCCCGGCACGACCCTTCATGGGGGCTGTGCGAGGATGATTACGACACGATCAATTGACCCTCACGGTTGGTTGATCCGACGCTGGCGCCGTTGTACCTTGGGGGTTCGACGGCGCTTTCGTTTTGGAGCGTCGGTCCCCTTCCGCTTCAGGAGGACCTCCCTTGGTTCACTCGATGCAGGCCTTGGTCTACGATAAATCCTCCATGCCCTGGGATAAGACCCGCGGCTTGATCCGTCGCGAGGTCCCGTGTCCCGTGCTCGACGAGCAGGCCAACCCCCTGGACGCCGAGCACGTCGTGATCAAGGTCGTCTACGCCGGTTTCTGCGGCAGTGATCGCGGCATCTGGAACCGCACCGCCTTCAAGGGCATGATCTTCGACAGCCTGAAGAAGGAGGACGCCACGACCCGCATCATCGGCCACGAGCTCGTGGGCGAGATCGTCGAGGTCGGTTCGGGCGTCCAGGGCAGATACGGCTACCGTCCGAAGGACGTCGTCTCGGCCGAGTCCCACATCATCTGCGGAACATGCTACCAGTGCCAGGTCGGCCAGACCCACATCTGCGCCAACGACCGCATCATCGGCATCAGCCGCGACGGTTGTTTCGCCGAGTACGTACGGCTCCCCGCCCAAGTGCTCTGGCCAACGGATCCCCGCAAGATCAAGATGAAGGTGGCTGCGTTGCAGGAACCGTTCGGCAATGCGGTCCACGCCTGCCAGGTGGCGGACATGCGGGGCAAGACCGTCGCGGTCTTCGGGTGCGGCACCATCGGCCTGTTCGTGATCATGGTGGCCAAGGCCCTCGGCGCCACGCGCGTCATCGGGATCGAACCCATGAAACACAACCAGGAGATGGCCAGGCTCCTCGGCGCCGACGAGGTCATTCCGGTCAGCATGAACCACTCCCCCAAGCACGGCCACGCCGCCGACAAGCTCGTGGTCCAGGCCGTGCGCGAAACGACCCGGGGCATCGGGGCCGACGTCTCGGTCGAGATGGCCGGCTTCAACAGCAGCGTCAACAACGCCATCCAGAGCACCCGTCGCGGCGGCGAAGTCGTGCTGTTCGGTCTGAAGCAGGGCGGTTTCCACATCCAGGCCTTCGATCGCATGATCGTCAACGGTCTGACACTGCACAGCGTCATCGGCCGACGCATCTTCGAGACCTGGATGATCACCCGCAACCTGCTCGAGGATCAGAGCAACGGGATCCAGAAGAACGTCCACGAGATCATCCTGGGCGGCGGCGAAGACACGGTCGTTCACATCGACGACTTCGAACCCGAATCATTCGAGAAGAAACTCGCATCCTGGCCCAAGCTCGTCATCCGGTTCTAGGGAGGATCCGCACATGTTCCTGTCGATCGAATACTGCAAGGTCTGAAACTACGAACCCATCGCCGCCAGTCTGGCGGAGAACCTGAATGCCGAATTCGGTCTCGAGGCCCGACTCATCGCTTCGGGAGCCGGCGTCTTCGAGGTGATCCTCGGTGACCAGTTGATCTATTCCAAGAAAGCCACCGGCCGTCACGCCGAACCAGGCGAGGTTGCCGAATTGGTCCGCCAGAGGAACGGATGACCCCCAAAACCCTCTTGTTCGACATGGACGGCACCCTGCTCGACAGCACCGCAGCGGTCGTCGACGCCGTCGCCGCCGGTCTGGTAAGGGCCTACGCCGAACACGGGCTGTCTCCGGTCGCTTCCGACCGTGGCCTGATCGCACGGTGCATGGGCCTGGCCACTCACATCTACTTTGAGCAGGCTTTCGACTCCACGACCGTTCCCGACGGCCTGAGGGCTGAGTTCGCCTTGAGCTACGCGCGATTCACCGCCGAGGAAGAGGTCGCGGTCATTGCTCGAGGGGAAACCCGTCTCTACGAGGGCGTGGCCGAAGTGTTGACAGCATTGCAGAACCGCGGACACACTCTGATGCTCTTTTCCAATGCTGGAGACACCTACTTCGACGCCATCGTTCAAGGCCATGGGCTCAGCCGATGGTTTTCCCGCACCCTGTGCGTGGAGCAGGCCCGGCGCAACGGCCTTGCTGCCGACAAGAACGAAATGGTGGGTCTGATGATCGATGATCCGGCTCAGACCGTCGTCGTCGGGGATCGTGTTCACGACATCGATGCCGGTCGACACGCGGGGGCCCGCACTGTCGGCTGCCTCTACGGCTTCGGAGATCCGGCGGAATTCGAGGCTGCCGACTGGACCATTGCAACCCCTCTCGACCTGCTCGATCTGCCTTTCTGAACCGTTGATGTTCTCCACATCTCCGATGAATTCCTCAACTACCAGTATTCTGTTGCCATTACACAAGATACGCGACTATCCAGATTTCTGCGGAAAACGACCGTTGAATACTTCAGCGGCTCCCAGTTGTTGACATTTTGACATAGGTGCAACTCCTTGCCTTACTTGCGGTTATAAAAATAACATTCTTGGCACGGCCAATGCTATACACAGGGCAGAGACCAACAGGGAAGAGGCCCGAAACCTCGCGACCTCCCCCTCTTTCACCGAAGAGCCTTCGGGCCCGGAACAAGGAGACATGACATGACGGCATTACTGGTGATCTTTGCGGTTCTGGCCTTTGTCGCTGCCGATCTGCTGAAACTGTGGATCAAACGTCGTCGCGGTTTTGCCCAGGCACCCGCTCCGGTCCGCTCCTTCCATGCCATTCGATTGCCCAACGGCCTGTTCGTCGGCAACAACCACAGTTGGGCCCGCTTGACTGAAACCGGCGAACTGCGTCTCGGCCTGGACGAACTGCTGACCCAGACGGTTGGCGATATCGATTCCATCGTCCTTCCCCGTGTGGGTCGCGAAGTGCGCCGTGGCGAGACCATCGCCACCATCAGCCGCCTGGGACACGACATCCCTGTCACCTCGCCAGTGGACGGCACCATCGTCTCCGCCAACGATTCCCTGACGTCCCGACCCTTCGACATCGCCAGCGACCCGTACGGCAACGGTTGGATCGCCAACGTCTGGCCCACCGATCACACCGAGGCTCTTGGCGGCCTCCGTGTGGGCGAGCGGGCCTCGGCCTGGCTGAAGAACGAAGTGCAGCGCCTGTCCGACTTTCTGTCCATGCAGGCCTCCCCTGGGCTCGTCGGCGCCACCCTGTCCGACGGCGCCACTCCCATCGTCGGGGTCCTCAGCGCTCTCGACGACCAGGGCCGTGCCAACTTCGTGGTGGAGTTCCTGACCATCGACTGAGTCCCGCTGACCGATCAAAACGAAGCGGGGAGAGCCAAGGCTCTCCCCGCTTTCTTTATGGGATCCACGAGATGATTCACTCGTCCTGGTAGCCTCGCAGTTCCGGACCCTCGGGCAGGGCCGCCCTCTCGTGACAGTCGAGGCAGGAAGTCGGGCCGGCCTGTTCCTCGAGATGGCAACCGACGCAGCTCAGGTGATAGGCCAGCTTCAGCGACGGCACCAACGGATCGCCTGGATCGAATTCCTCCTGGTGACAGTCGGCACAGCTTCCCGGAGCGTCTTCACTGCCCTCGTGGTGACAATCGACGCACTCCATCATCTCGGCGTGATCACCATGGGTGAACACAACGGCCTCGAACCAGTGTTGGATCGCTGCGATTTCGACCTCGGTTGGCGACGACATCTCATCGTCGGCCAGGCCGATGTCGGACTGGGCGAGCACAGCTGCGAGAAACACCATCAGCAGAACAAGGCCGCGTCGAGTCTGTGTCATGACAGTATCCTTTCATTTCAGGAAGGAAAAAATGCGATCCTGCGGAACATCGATGCGATCGGCACAAATTGCGCAGAAAGCGGGGTCTTTCAGGTCGACATGATCGGGATCCAGGGATGGACTCATGACGCACCAGGGAACCTTGCAATGCACGAGTCCGAGCGTGTGCCCGAGTTCATGCATGACCTCCTTTAACAGCCTGAGCCGTAGACACTGCGGATCGGGTGGCTGATCGGAGTAGGAAGGCGTCAGTCTGTAGGTCGAGGCGACGGCGACCTGACCATTGAACTGGGCATTGCCGAAAACATGCGTGAACACGGACAAGAAGAGATCCTCGCTGACAATGCCAATCCTCCGTAACCCCTCATGCGGCACGGGATCCAGCAGACCCCGGAGCAGGACATCGGCGGCGTACTGTTGTCTTTCAGGGGAAAAAGCGACATCAATGCCGATGCTTTGGTCCGAGATCCAAACCGGATGGGCCAGGCACAAGGCCAGGTCCCGCCTCAGCTCCCGAATGACGACAGGCGGAACAGCTCCGCATTTCACCAGTTCGACACTCCACCCCCGCACGGTCATGGCCTTTCAATGCCGTACTTACGCATCTTGTTGTAGAGCGTGACACGGTCGATCCCCAAGGCCTTGGCCGCATGCGTGACGTTGAAACCATGGAGCCGCAGGACCTTTTCGATGTGACGCCCCTCGAGGACTGCCATCGAGTAATTGCCACCGAGCGATTCCGTCTCGTCGTCATGCAACTGGATCGGCAGATGCTCAGCCGTGAGTTGATCGCCACGGCAGACGACCAGGGCCCGCTCGATGGCGTTGGCCAGTTCACGGACATTGCCCGGCCATTCGTAGTTGTCGATCAACTCCCGGGCATCCTCCGAAAACCCCGTCACCTGGCGGCCCATCGCCGTGGCGAACCGACGCAGGAAGTGATCGGCGATCGGAGCGATATCCTCAGCCCGTTCCCGAAGCGGCGGAATCGAAATGGAGAAGACATTGATGCGGAAATACAGGTCCTCGCGGAATTCCCCTTCGCGAATCGCTTCCTCCAGATCGCGATTGGTCGCGCACACAAGGCGAAAATTCACGGGGATCTCCTGGGTCCCTCCCAGCCTCGTGATCTTGCGTTCTTCGAGGGCGCGGAGCAGTTCCACCTGGACCTTGGGTGTCACCTCTCCGATCTCATCGAGAAACAATGTGCCGCCGTCGGCCAGTTCGATCTTGCCCTTCCGGCGGTTAGAAGCACCCGTGAACGCCCCTTTTTCATGCCCGAACAGTTCCGACTCCAGGAGGCTTTCGGACAAGGCACCGCAGTTCACCGCCACGACGGGACCATAGGGACGCGTCCCTCTCAGATGGATCAATCGGGCGATCAGTTCCTTGCCCGTTCCGGACTCGCCCCGAATGAGCACCGAGGTCTCGGTCGGCGATACCATGTCGACGAGCTCCATGACCTGGCCCATTTCGCGGCTCGTTCCCACGACAAACGGAGGCTCGGCTGCTGCGAGGCGCTGCTTCAGCGTCGTATTCTCGGTCGTCAGGTGGACTTTTTCGTAGGCCCGAGCCACGACCTGGGACAGCTGCTCCGGGTCGAACGGCTTGACCATGTAGTCATAGGCTCCCTCTTTCAGGGCCTGGACCGCCGTGGCCACCGACGCGTAGGCCGTGACCAGGATGATCGCCGCCTGGGGATTCTTCTCATGGATCCTGTTCTGAAGCTCGAGGCCGTCCATGCCCGGCATCTTGATATCAGAAACAATGACGTCCACATCCCAGCGGCCGATCGTGTCGAGAGCCTCCTGGCCGCTCGCAGCAGTGACGACGTCGTAGCCGTCCTCGGTGAACCAGTGGGCGAGGGATTCGCGAACATGTCTTTCATCGTCAACAATCATCAAACGGGGCATGCGGCCGCTCATGATCCAGCCTCCCATTCGACCGGTCGCACGACCGGCAGCGTAATGAGGAATCGGCACCCTTGACCAGGGCTGGTCTGCAACTCGATCTGCCCTCCGTGCCGCTCCACGATGCCGTAGACGACCGAGAGCCCCAGACCGACACCATGACCGTCGTCCTTGGTCGTGTAGAAGGGCTCGAATGCGTGGCGAGCCACATCGGGCTCCATGCCCGGCCCATCGTCCACAACCTCCAACTCAACAGACTTGTCGGCAGACCGGGTGATGATGTTGACGTGCCCACCTTCACTCATCGCCTGGGCCGCGTTGATCAACAGCGCCATGATGGCCTGCTGGAGCTGGTTGCCGTCGGCTTCGATACGAGGCAGATCCGACGCGGACTCCCGTCGGATCTCGACGCCATTGATCTCCATCTGGTGATTGATCAGGAAAAGCGACTGCTCGATCACCTGGTTCAGATCCGTGGGCTCGAACACGCCAGAGTCCCGACGCGAAAAGGCCAACAACCTGGAAACGATCTCGCCGCAACGACCTGCCTCACTGGCGATCGAATCGAGGTACTTCAGGTTCTGCTGGCAATCCTCGGTGACCTCTCGACTCTTGAGGCGCCGGATGACCAGTCTGGCATAGGTCACCACGCTCGCCAGAGGGTTGTTGATCTCGTGGGCCACCACGGCAGCCAGCTTGCCCAGCGAAGCCATCTTGTCCACCTGACGCATCTGGTCATGGGCCAGTGACAACTCCTGGGTCTTGCGCTCCACACGGGTCTCGAGCGTGTTGCCCCATTCGAGCAGCTCCTGACGGGCCTGCTTCAGCTCATGGGCCAGTTGATTGAAGGTATGGGAGAGCAGGCCGATCTCGTCATGCGACGTGGCGGGAACACGCACCCCCAGGTCGCCGCGAGCGAGCTGTTTCGCTCCGTGGATCAACACGCGGATGGGTCGATTGACGATTTGACGCGCCGCGAAAGCGATCACGGACAGCGCCAGCAGAATTCCCACGAGACTCGACAACAGAAGTTCCATCGCGCTGAAGGCGATCGCCTTGTGGTAGGACTCGAGCGAGAGATCGACCGACATCACGCCGAGCATCAGCTCTTCTGGCTTATGCACGTGACAGGACGCTGTGGAGCAAGTGATGTCGTTGCGGATGGCCTGGGAGAGACTCAGCACCGGATGGCCTTCCAGCTCCCGTTCCTTAACCATTTCTACAGTCGGAAGCTCGATCAGCGGCTCGGAGTGCTGGTGACAGGAGGAGCACTCGGTCAGGTTCGGGCCACAGGTCTGGCCGGGCTCCCCCTCGATGGTGGAGTAGGCGATGCTCCCGTCGGGACTGAAGATCCGGATCCTCTGGATCTCCCGTTGCTGACTCAAGGTTTCGAGCGTGCCCTGAATCCGGTCGGGATCGTTTTCCAGCATGGCATCACGAAGGGCCCCGGTGGTCGTTTCGACCAACCGGAGCCCATTCTGCCTCAGGATGGCAGTCGTCGCCCGCCTTTGCAGACCGATGTTGACGACGGCCATGGCCAGGAACACGATCGTCAGAAGCACTCCGGTCAACAGGGTCAGCTTTCCGGATACGGACATCTTCACAGCTCACCACCTCCGAGATCAGCGACGGGCCCGAACACAGGGATCCTGGAACGGATCGACTGGCTTCGCTTCCTTCAGGGGACCTTCCTCGAAGACCGGCAGGTATCGCACAGCCAGAGCGAACGCCTTGAAGCCCAGCACGACCACGCCAACCGAAACCAGGAACTCCATCCAGGACGGGCGATACTCCACACCGGTCCCGAGTTGGAACGCCGTCACAGACACGTTCATACGGTTGAACATGACCCCGAGCACTACCAGAAACTGGGTTCCGACCAGCGCCAGTGGATTCCTGCGCACCGCACGGTTGAACAGGAGGATCATGGGCAGCACGCAACCCAGCCCGACTTCGGCGAGGAAGAACCAAGAAGCCATATCGAAGGCGAACACCAACCCCATCTTGCCGTTCACGATCAGGTCCTGGATCCGGATCGTCAGATAGAGCAGAAGCACGAAAGCGGTGGCGCGGCCGAGGCCTCGCAGGATGTGCGGCTCAAGGCGCTTGCCGAATGCCCGCAACGAAAGAAACGATTCCACGTTTGTCATGGCGAGGCCCAGAGCGATCGCCGAGATGAAGAAATGGATCGGCAGGACCTGCGAGTACCAGAGCGCATGGAGTTTCTGTGGAACGATGACATAGAGGGTTCCCAGAGAACTCTGGTGCATGGTCGACAGCAGGACGCCGACGATCACCAGTCCGGGGGTGAGATACTTGTGCATGAAGTGCACCTGATGCTTGTACCCCAACCGCTCCAGGACCATGGGCAGAAACTCCAGGAACAGCACCGTCGAGTACAACATGACACACCAGCCGACCTCGAACATCACCGAGTGCGGGTTCCAGAAGATCAGCGGGTGCCAGATATTCCAGGGGCGACCCAGATCGATCAGAAGGGCGAAGATCACCATGAGGTAACCCAGGAAGGCGGTCAGGACCGCTGGCCGGACGATCGGCCTGTAATTGTCGAGGTGGAAAATATGGACAACAGCCGTGATCGTGAAACCTCCGGCCGCCAAGGCCACACCGCAGAGCAGATCGAACCCGATCCAGAGGCCCCAGGGCATGGCGTCGCTCAGATTGGAGATGGATCCGAGGCCCATCGTAAAACGTCGCACGATGATCACGGCGAACATGATGACAATCAGGCCAGCGACCGTAGACCAGAAGTGCAGCTTCGGAAGACTTCGTCTACTCATGGTCGTCCTCCTTGGACCCGGCGGAGATTTCGTTCTTGCGGGACGTCAACCAGGACATGCCTCCCAGGAACACACCCCAGATCGGGATGATCTGCGGCAGCTTTTCGAGAACTGTCCAGGTCAACTCGGGCAATTCCTCAGTGGGGACATTGGCCGGCAGGTTCGATGCGGCCGGGTCTTTGGCCAGCAGCATCAGCACAGCTGTGCCTCCGGCTTCATGCTCGCCGTACACCTGTCCAGAATATGCACCCGGGTTCGCCTTGATCCGTCGGTGCGCTTCCTTGAGCATGTCATTGTGGTCACCGTAGTTCGTCGCGCCGGTGGGACAGATGCTCGCGCACGCGGTGGGAAACCCTTCGACCACCCGGTGCACGCACATGTCACATTTGCGGATGCGCGGGTTCACCTCGTACCACTCGTACGTGGGAATCTCGAAGGGACACGCCATCATGCAGTAACGACAGCCGATGCATCGGTCGGCTTCCCAGGTCACCGGACCCAGCTCGTTCTTCTGCAGAGAGGCGACCGGACACACCGACACGCAGGTCGGGTGGACGCAATTCATGCAGAGATGTCGGATGAAATGCTTGTCACCGAGATCCTCGACCCAGGTGAACGACTCGTGATCGAGCTTGGTCACGGTATGCAGCCGTTGATCATGCTCCGATTGGCAGGCTTGTTCACAGGCTTTGCAACCGATGCAAAGTGACTGGTCGAACAAGATCGCATTGGTGGACATCGGCCCTCCTTCAGGACGGACTACGGGTTCGACAACTGTGAGGATGGTAAACGTTGAATTCCGCCATATCTAGTTTATTTATTAACATAGAACAGCTAACTGCTTGGCATTGTTCGCCTAAAGAACACTCTTTAAGTCTCTATGAGATTGATAAGTGATTGTCACGTAAGCAGCAGGCCGCCGATCCGAAGACCAGCGGCCTGAATATATTCATGCTTTCTTCGCTGAACTTTCTCAGTGGCGATTGCGTCTTTCGGCCTGTCGAAGTTCGTTTTTCAGTTCCATGACCTCGCGACGCAGCTCTTCGAGTTCATCACGCAGTTCCGGGTCCGCTTCATGCCGAATGTGGCGGATCTCCCGGCGAACCTGGTCGCGGTGATCTGCGTCGTCGTCGCGATCGACATGAATCTCACCGAGATCGATCTCGAGATCGCTCAGGTTCTCGACAACGCCCATGATGCCAGCGATGATGCCATCCACATCCAGGAACACACGCTCGTCACCATGCTCGAAGCGGACGTAGCTCTGATCACCGATGTGGAAATCGAAATCGAGGCCCTCGAGCTCCTCGAGCGTTTCGGCCACGTCTTCCAGAGCGTCCTCGATCGTGTTTTCGAGTTCCTCGAAATCGAAGTCGAGGATCTCTTCGCCCGACTCCTTATGCACGACATGGAGCCGCTCACCCTCGATGTAGGTGCAGATGTAGGTCTCGCCCTGGTCATCGACGATCGTGATGGTCTTGTCCTTGGCTGCGACCGGCAGCGCCAGGGCCATCAGGGCGAAAGTGAACAAGGTGAAAAGGGTCAGGCGTTGAATCGTCATGTCGTTCTCCTCCGTGGACGGGTTCTCGGACATGAATGCCCTACGGAGGAGATCGCTGAGAGTTGCAAACAGGGGAATCCTAAGAGCGGAATTGCAGATTGTGGAGATGGCAGTAGAGCCCGCCCTCGGCCAGGAGAGCCTCATGGGAACCGGTCTGGACGATCCTGCCGTCTTCAAGCACACAGATGCGATCCACGTTCTGGATCGTCGAAAGCCTGTGGGCGATGACGAAGGTCGTACGGTTGGCCATGAGGTGGTCGATCGCCTCCTGGACCAGAAGCTCGCTCTCGGTATCGAGAGCGCTGGTGGCTTCGTCCAGGATCATGACCGGAGGATTGCTCAGGATGGCGCGGGCGATCGAAAGTCGCTGACGCTGTCCTCCGGACAATTTGAGACCGCGGTCACCGATCATCGTGTCGTACCCCATGGGCAGGCGCAGGATGAACTCCTGGGCGTTGGCCGCCCGCGCGGCGGCTTCGATCTCCTCGCGGCGGGCTTCGGGACGCCCGTAGGCGATGTTGGCGAGAATCGAGTCGTTGAAGAGAATCACGTCCTGGGTCACCACGCCCATCGATTCGCGCAGGGACTGCAACTGCAGTTCCCGCAAATCCCAGCCGTCGAGCAACACCTGCCCGCCGGTCGGATCGTAGAAGCGCGGGATCAGGTCCACGAAGGTCGACTTGCCGGCGCCGCTGGGACCAACCAGGGCCACCGACTCTCCAGGCTCCACAACGAGATCGATACCACGTAGGACCTCGCCATCCTTCGAGTCATAGGAAAACCTGACGTTGCGAAACTCCACGCGTCCCTTGACCTGGTCCAGCCTGACAGCGTCCGGGCTCTCTTCCACCTCCAGCGGGTGGTCGATGACCTCGAAGAACCGTTCCGCCGCGGCCATGCCCTCCTGGATCGCGCCGTTGACCAGGCTTAACTCCTTGATGGGTTTGCCCAGGGAAAACACCGCGAACAGGAACGTGATGAACTGCGATGGCGTGAGCGAATCGCCGGCGAGGACCTGGCGGCCGCCGTACCACAGAATGAACAGCCCGACGAGCATCGACAACTGCTCGGTCAGCGGGGACGACAGACGCTGGAAACGGGCCATCTTCAGAACCGTGTGCCACAGTCGCTGCGACTCGATCCGGAAGCTCGCCCGCTCGCGCTTCTCGCCGGTGAAGGCTTTGATCACCCTGATGCTCGTGATGGTTTCCTGCAGGCGGGCGGTCAGCACCGCCATCGCCTCCTGCTGGCGTCGACTGTAGCGCCGGAGCAGTTTGCCCAGAACCATGATGATGCCCAGGCTGAGAGGCAGCAGGATCAGCGCGATCAGAGTCAGGCGCCAGCTCATGAGCAGGGCCGTCCCGAGATACATTACGATCAGGATCGGGTCACGCGACAGGTTGGTGAAGCTCATGTTGACACAGCGGTTCATCACCATCACGTCGTTGGTGGCGCGACTCATGAGCTCCCCGGTGCGATGCCGGTGAAAATACGCCAGCGGCAGCTCGGTGAACTTGTCGTACAACCGCTCCCTCAGGTCCCTGATGAAGCTCAACTGGACATAGTCCGTGAAGAGGAACTGCACGTATCCGGTGATGTTGCGGATCAGCACCAACCCGAAGAACACCAGGACGATCCGGCGCAGCGACTCCTCGCGCGTGCCGTGCATGAGCAACGACGTCAGGCGACCCATCAGTTCGTCGCGCAGGACTTCGAGGGACATTCCGTCGCGTACCACGGCGTCCGCGACCTGGCGGCCCGATTCGATCTGGTCGGGGTTCTGCAGAAAGAGCGCGTCGAGGAAGGGAATGAGCATCAGGAAGCCCACACCGCTCAACACGGAAAACACGACCATGAAGAAGACCGAGAACAGGATCTGCTTCAGGTAGGGGCGGACAAGCCGCATGACGCGCCAGTACATGCTCATGGCGACGAATCTAGCATCAAGTGGCTCACGCGCCTAGAAAAGCGTGTAGATGAACGGCGCCACCGCCTGCCCGGTCACGATCAGGGCTCCGACCACCAGCAGCACCAGCACCAGAGGCACCAGCCACCAGGCCTTGTTCTGCCAGGCGAAGGCCCAGACGTCCGAAAGCAGTTTCCCCAATTGACGGAGTGCGAACAAAGAATCCCTCCAGGGTTCCTAGTCGAGCTGGAATTCCTCACGCCAGGAGTCGTCGTCGGCGACGGTTTCCTGGTTCTGCTTCAGCAGGATCGCGTTACCCAGAACCAGCACGTCCATCTCGGTCCGCATGAAGCAGCGGTACGCGTCTTCCGGCGTGCAGACGATGGGCTCGCCGCGCACGTTGAAGCTGGTGTTGATCACAACGCCATAACCGGTGCGTTTTTCAAAGGCCTCGATGATGGCGTGATACCGTGGGTTGGTGTCCCGCGACACCGACTGGATCCGGGCCGAGTCGTCCACATGGGTGATCGCCGGTACGTCGCTGCGAGGCCTGTTGACCCACTCCATGATGGGCAGATCAGCCTCATCGCCGAGTTTGGGAATGCAGCGGTCGGCGCGGACCTGGGCGACGAGCAGCATGTAGGGCGAGGGGCGATCGATCTCGAAGATGTCCGAGATCCGCTCCTCGAGACAGCTCGGCGCGAAGGGACGGAACGATTCGCGGTACTTGATCTTCAGGTTGAGCACCGACTGCATCGCCGGCGAGCGGGCGTCGCCCAGGATCGAACGGTTGCCCAGCGCCCGTGGCCCGAACTCCATGCGGCCCTGGAAATTACCGACGACCCGCTGATCCTCGATATGGCCGGCGACTCGATCGGGCAGGTCGGCTTCAGGAACCAGTTCATACCTGTAGCCCCGTGCGTCCAGCCAGGCGTTGATTTCGTCCTGGGGAAACTCGGGCCCGAGGTAGGCGCCGGCCATGGCGTCGGTTTTGCCGTCGACCCGGCGTTCGCCGCCTTCGAGCCTATGCCACACGTGCAGCGCCGCGCCCAGGGCGCCGCCCGCATCGCCGCTGGCGGGCTGGATCCAGACGTCGTCGAACATTCCATCGCGCAGGAGCTTGCCGTTGGCCACGCAGTTCAGGGCCACCCCGCCGGCGAGGCACAGGTTCGATTCGCCGGTCAGACGCCTGGCATGGGCACCGATCTTCAGCACGATCTCCTCGGTCACGTCCTGGACCGACCGAGCCAGGTCCATCTCCCGTTTGGAGACATCGGATTCGGCTGCCCGGGGAGGACCGTCGAACAGGTCGGCGAAACGGTCGTTGGTCATGGTCAGACTGTCGGCATATCCGAAGTACTCCATGTTCAAGCGGAAACTGCCGTCATCCCGGATGTCGACCAGATGCTCGCGAATCAGGTCGGCGTAGATCGGCTCGCCGTAGGGCGCCAGGCCCATGATCTTGTACTCGCCCGAGTTCACACGGAACCCCGTGAAATAGGTCATGGCCGAATAGAGCAGGCCCAGGCTGTGGGGGAAGTGGATTTCCTCGAGCAGCTCCAGGTCGTTGCCCCGGCCGTGGCCGATGCTGGTGGTCGTCCACTCTCCGACGCCGTCCATGGTCACCACGGCGGCCGATTCGAAGGGGCTCGGGAAGAAGGCGCTCGCAGCGTGGGCTTCGTGGTGTTCGGTGAAGAGGATCCGACCGGGGCGACCGCCCCCGGCGGCTTCGAGAGCTTTCTCCATCTTCGCCGGGATCCACAACTTGCCCCGCAGCCACTGGGGCATGGCCATCAGGTATGGGCGCAGCCCATGGGGGGCCACGGCGAACGAGGTCTTGAGGATGCGGCCGAACTTGGTCAGGGGCTTGTCGTAGAACACGACCACGTCGACATCGCCCTTGGCGACACCGCCTTCGGCCAGGCAGTAGGCCACCGCATTCACCGGGAAATCAGAGTCGTGTTTCCTCCGCGTGAAGCGCTCCTCCTGGGCGGCGGCGACGATGCTGCCGTCCTGCACCAGGCAAGCAGCCGAATCGTGGTACAGGGCGGAGATGCCGAGAATGTTCATCGATCCCCTCCCCGGCCGGTGTCTCCGACCGGGCGCCGAAGGATCCGGGCTTCTCGGTCCTCTACAAGGAACTGGCGTTCGTAGGTGGCCACGTCGGGTCGACGGCGGCGCGGAATCCAGTAACTCAGATCCGCATCCCGGAATCCGCGATGCAGGGGATCACGGCGCTGCAGTTTCAGGATGATCCCGACAGGCAGGAAGAACAGCAGCCATACCGGCACCAGGAGTACGAAGGTCAAAGAGCCTCCGACGATCCCGCCGAGCCAGCGACCAAAGGCTTCGATGGCCCGGAAGACCGGCTGTATCGCCAACGAACTCACCAGGACGACGCCGGCCAGGCTGACCGCGATCAGGGCAGGCAGATCGTGGCCCAAGCCGAAACGGAACACGGCCGCCAAGGCGAGCAGCACACACACTTGCAGCAGACCGCGACGCCAGGCTGGGGGCTCGATGATAGCCGACGCGGGTTCACGCCAGTTCCAGACCGTTTTGAGGATTCGACTCGACACGTTCATGCTCCTGGCCCGAGGAACCATCGATTATGAAGGACACCGGATCACGATTCCAGCCCGTACTTCTGGATGCGATAGATCAGGACGTGGCGGGGAACGCCGAGATAGGCCGCAGCCTTGGTCTTGTTACCCCTGAAACGCTTCAAGGCCAGGGACACGACCTGCTTTTCGAGCTCCACGAGGGACAGCCCTCCTTCGGGCAGGGGACCGCTCAGGACCCCACCTTCATCGAGATTCAATCCCGTGTTCATGCCTCTGGCTCTTGGAGGGCGACGATCCATCGCCAGGGCTTCATCCAGAGCCCTCAGGTCGAGATTCTCCTCGGTGGCGACCATGACAGCCCGTTGGTTCACATTCTTCAGTTCACGCACGTTGCCACGCCAGGGCATGGTCTTGAGGCGCTCTATCACTTCCGGTGCCGTGTTCATCGGTGCGCCGGCGTGCAGCTCGCAGAAGTGGTCCCACAGGACGGAGATGTCGTCCAGGCGGTCCCGCAGCGGCGGCACATGCAGGGGCACGATGCCGATGCGGTAGTACAGATCTTCGCGGAACAAACCCTGCTCGGCATCGGCCAGAAGATCGCAGTTGGTAGCGCTGATCAGACGAAAATCCGATGCGACGGTGCGAGCATCGCCTACGGCTTCGAACGTCTTGGTCTCGAGCACTCGCAGCAGTTTGGGCTGGAGCGACAGAGGAAGTTCACCGATCTCGTCCAGCAGGAGGGTGCCACGGTCGGCCTTGCGGATACGCCCGTCGACGGCCCGGTCGGCGCCCGTGAAGGCGCCCCGGGCGTGGCCGAACAGTTCCGATTCCATGAGATCGGCCGGGATGGCTCCGCAGTTCACCGCCACAAACGGACAGTCCCAGCGAGGCGAAAGATCGTGCAGGGCCCGCGCCACCAGTTCTTTGCCCACGCCGCTCTCGCCGGTGATCAACACCGAGGCGTCGGTCGCGGCGGCAACGGCGATCCGGTCGATCAACTGCTTCATGGCGTCGGAGGCGTAGACCAGCGAAGGCCTGGCAGTCGACCTGCGCAGGAGAGTGCGCAGGCCGGCGTTCTCCCGGGCAAGGGCTCCCGAACGCAAGGCCTGCTCCACGGTCAATCGCAATTCGTCCCGGTTGAAGGGCTTGAGGATGTAGTTGAAGGCCCCGAGCTTCATGGCTTCGACGGCCTGCTCCACGGTTCCGTAGGCCGAAAGCACGATGACCGGCACAGCCGACTCTCCAGAGGCCATCACGTGGCGCAAGACATCCAGACCGTCCTTGACCGGCATCTTGAAGTCGGTCAGGACCACGTCGGGACGCTCGGCATCGTGAAGAAGGATGCCGACGGCGCCGTTCTCGGCTGTCAGGACCTCGTGCCCCGCCTCCTCGAGGATGAAACTCACCACGTCGCGTAGGCTGCGGTCGTCGTCGATGACCAGAACTCGGGACATCAGCGCTCTCCCTCTGCTGCGGGCAGTTCCACGACCACCCGTGTGCCATGCGTGCGCGATTCATCGACGCGCAGGGTGCCGCCGTGGTCTTCGACAATTCGCAGACAGATGGCCAGACCCAAACCGCTGCCTGCTTCCTTAGTCGTGAAGAACGGCGTCCCCAGGTTCCGCAACGACTCGGAGTTGAAGCCCGGGCCGTCATCGTCGATCGTCCAGACGAGGGCGCCAGCGACCCTGGCCAGGTTCACGGTCACGGTCCCCCCCTCGCCCGCCGCTTCGGCGCCGTTGAGGATCAGGTTGATCAGCAATTGACGGATCTGTTCCCTGTCGCCCTCCAGGACGCAGGCTGGAGAACCCGGATCGGGACCATGGAGCGTCACGCCTGCGCTGCGGTGGCGAAGCAGCTCGATGACGTCCTGGACTTCGGTCATGGCGTCGAAGCGTTCGGGATGATGGTCCGACGGTCGGGCGAAGGCCAGGAAACGGGTCAGCACATCGTTGAGGCGAACAGCTTCGACCTTGAGGATGCGCAACAGGCGTGCCTTGGGGTCGGTTTCTGACGCGTCGTCGGCCAGGATTTCCGCGGCCCCCTTGATCGAAGCCAGGGGATTGCGGATCTCATGGGCCAACCCGGCGCTCAGCCGTCCGACCGCAGCCAGGCGAGCCTGACGCAGAAGTTCGGCTTCCATGCGCGACTTTTCCTCAAGGGTGTCGCTCAATCGGGAGGCTGTCTCTTCGAGTTGGTCGAGTGTTCGATCACGACGGGTCACCAGCAGGCCGCAGACGAGGCCGACAGCCACATACAGGCCCATCTCCAGGGACTTTTCCAAGGTCGAACCGGGGTCGTGACCGACCCTGCCCATCGCGTGGGGAATGTAGAGGGCACAGGAGATCAACGCCGTCGCTAGACCGGCGGACCATCCCCCACGGAACGCCGCGATGATGATCGGGAAGTAGTAGAGCCGACGATAGATGCCGTGAGCGCCGTGCAGGTGCATGCTTGTGTTGTAATGCAAGAGGGTCACCAGGAGCACCAGCAGGGCCACCGGTGCATAGCGCCTCATCATCGGAAGCATGATCACAAATCCGTTCGTCGAAGGCACCGACTCAACTCGACTTGCCGCTGGCCAGTTTCAGCTTCATTTCCTGATAGCCACAGTAGAGAACAGGCACGACAAGGATCGTGAGGATCTCAATGGCCATGCCGCCGAACGACGGGATCGCCATGGGCACCATGATATCAGCCCCCCGGCCCGTCGAGGTCAAGATCGGGATGAGAGCCAGAATGGTCGTGGCCGTGGTCATCATCGCCGGGCGGATCCGTCGGCTCGCCCCGGCGATCGTTGCCATGCGGATCTCGAGCACCGTGAGCTTTTTCTTCTTGGCAAATGTCTGGTCGAGATAGGTCGCCATCACCACACCATCGTCAGATGCAATGCCGAAAAGAGCGATGAATCCGACCCAGATCGCCACACTCAGATTAATGGAATGCATCTGGAAGAGCTCGCGCATCTCCGTGCCGAAAAACGCGAAATCCATGAACCACGGCTGGGCATAGAGCCAGATCATCAGGAAGCCGCCGGACCAGGCTACGAAGATGCCTGAAAACACCATGCTCGTGGTGGCGACGGATTTGAACTGAAAGTAGAGAACCAGGAATATCAAGAACAGCGCGAGGGGCAGAACGAGCATCAGCCTCTTTTCGGACCGTACCTGATTCTCGTAGCTGCCGGCGAAGGTGTAGCTCACCCCGGGCGGCAGATCGAACTCGCCGCTCGCGATTTTCGCTTCGAGATGCCGTTGGGCCGCGTGCACGACATCGACCTCGGCTGCCCCATCCTGCTTGTCGAAAAGGACGTAGCCGATCAGGAACGTGTCCTCGCTCTTGATGACCTGGGGACCGCGGATGTAGCGGATCTCCGCAAGCTGGATCAAGGGGATCTGGGCGCCGCTCATCGTCGGGATCAGGATCCCGCCAAGATCCTCGATGCTGTCCCGGAGCTCCCGCGCATATCGGACACGGACCGGGTATCGTTCGCGACCTTCGACCGTGGTGGTCACGAGCCGCCCTCCGATGGCGACCTCGATCACGTCCTGGACCTTGCGGATGGTCAGGCCATAACGGGCGATTCGTTCGCGATCGATGTCGATCTCGAGGTAGGGTTTGCCGACGATACGATCCGCAAACACCGCGGCGGGCTGGACCGATGGCACCTCTTTGAGAAACTTCTCGATCTGAAGACCCACCATCTCGATAGTGTCGAGATCGGGGCCTTTCACTTTCACGCCCATCGGTGCCCTCATCCCGCTTTGCAACATGACGATCCTGGCCGCGATCGGCTGCAGCTTCGGCGCCGAAGTCGTACCCGGCAGTTTCGTCACACGCACGATTTCGTCCCAGATGTCGTCGGGAGAGCGGATCTCGTCACGCCATTGGCGGTACGGACGCCCGTGCTGGTCAGGGATCAGTTCGCCGAACTGGTCCCTCTCGTGTTGGCCCGCCTTGCGATCATAGCGAAAGCGTGTTCGGTTGCCGTCCCTGTCCAACTTGTATTCGGGGATGTAGTTGATCACAGTCTCGACCATCGAGATCGGCGCGGGATCGAGGGGGGAATCGACTCGTCCAAGCTTGCCGACGACCGACTCGACCTCGGGGATGCTCGCCATGGCCGAGTCGAGTTTCTGCAGGACGTCGAGAGCTTCGCCGATCGAGGCATGAGGCATCGTCGTCGGCATGAACAGGTAGGAACCCTCGTCCAGGGGCGGCATGAATTCCTTGCCCAATCCCGGGAACGCATGCTTGGGGGTCGACCAGAGACGACCGAGCGTCGTGGTCGTGTCGTCCTTGATACCGGGCAGGAATCCGAACACTGTGCCGAATCCGAGCCAGACCGAGGATCCAAACAGCATCAGAGCGACTGGCAGGCAGAGAAACAGCACCTTGTGATTCAGGCACCAACCGAGCAGCCGACCGTAGATCCTGGCGAACATCTTGAAGGCGAACAGGAAGCCGCCGAGCAGAAGCACGACGAAGAGTCCGTTCCTGAGCATCCCCTCACCCGGCCCGAGCGGGAGCCAATGTTCGGTCAACAGGACAGCCACGAGGATCACGGCCACGGCGTTGACCGAGATCGGCCCCACGCGTTGGAAACGCTCGGGAATCCTGTGACCGAAAAGGGTCAACAGACCCCAAGACAGCAGGGCTAAACCGATCCACAAGGACAGGCCAACGGCCGTAACGGTTCCGACTAGGACAAGGGTGCCGCCGCCGACCTTCTTAGAGAACGCCCCACCGAATCGCCTGGTGAAAAGCAGATGGGCGAACGGCGGGATCACCGTCAACGCCACGATGATCGACGCGACCAAGGCGAACGTCTTGGTGTAGGCCAGCGGCTTAAAGAGCTTGCCCTCCGCGGCTTCCATCGTAAAAACAGGCAGGAAGCTGATGATGGTCGTGGTGACCGCCGTCACCACGGCGCTGCCGACCTCCGACGCCGCCTCGAAGATCACTTCGCGTCTGTCTTTGTCCGGTGGCGCTTCATCGAGATGTCTGAGGATGTTCTCGCAGAGGATCACACCCATGTCGACCATGGTTCCGATCGCGATCGCAATGCCGGAAAGCGCGACGATATTCGCTTCGACCTTGAACAGCTTCATGCCGATGAAGCTCATCAACACGGCCAGCGGCAGCAGTCCCGCCACCAGGAGGCTGCTGCGCAGGTTCATCATCAGGACGATCACGACAATGATCGTGATCAAGATTTCCTCGGTCAGCGCGGACTTCAACGTGCCGAGGGTCTCGAAGATCAGTCCGGAGCGATCGTAGAAGGGAACGATCGTCAGCTGGCTGGTCCGTCCGTCGGGCAGGATCTTCCTGGGTAGCCCCGGCGATATCTCCTCGATCTTGGCCTTGACGTTCTTGATCGTCGCCAAGGGGTTTTCGCCGTAACGGACGACCACCACGCCGCCGACGGCTTCCGATCCCTCCTTGTCGAGGGCGCCGCGTCGCAAGGCCGGCCCGAGACGAACCGTCGCCACGTCGGCGACCGTGACCGGGACATCGTCCCGGACCACCACGACGCTCGCCTCGATATCCGCGACGCTTTCGAGAAAACCGAGCCCACGGATGAGGTATTCGGCGCTGTTGATCTCGATCGTCCGAGCCCCCACGTCCACATTCGATTGACGCACGGCCTGAAAGACCTGGTCGATGCCGATGCCATAGGCCCTCAACGCGCCCGGATCGACGTCGATCTGATACTCCCGAACGAATCCGCCCACGGACGCGACCTCGGAGACCCCCTTGGCCGAGAGGAGACCGTAGCGGACATACCAGTCCTGGACGCTTCGAAGCTCGTCCAGATCCCAGCCACCGGCAGGGTCGCCGTTTTCATCCCGTCCTTCGAGCGTGTACCAGAAGATCTGTCCGAGAGCCGTCGCGTCGGGCCCCAAGGTCGGCTGCACGCCTTCAGGGAGGGAACCCGAGGACAGGCTGCTCAGTTTTTCGAGGATCCTGGTCCGCGAATCATAGAATTCCGCACTCTCGTCGAAGATCACATAGATGCTGGAGAAGCCGAAAAACGAGTAGCTGCGGACCGTCTTGATTTCGGGCAGGCCGAGCAGGGCGACCGTCAGCGGATAGGTGATCTGGTCCTCGACATCCTGGGGGGACCGCCCCATCCACTCCGTAAAAACGATCTGCTGATTTTCGCCAAGATCCGGAATCGCATCGACCCCGACCGGATCCCGCGGCAGGCCGCCGACGCTCCAGTCGAAAGGCGCGACCAGAAGACCCAAGACCACCGTCAAGACGACCAGCAGGGCGACGATGAGTCTGTTCCCGAGACAGAAGCGCAGGAGAGGATCGAGCCAGCTTCCCTGGGGCCGGGGGTCGGTGGGATTCACTGCGAACCCTCCGAATCTGCCGCGACGATCCTGGAGAGAACTCCGGTTTCGTTACCGCACTTCAGCATCATCGAGCCGAAATAGGGGTTTGCCGTGACGGGGTCGAGCTGGATCCAATCCCCTCCCTTGCCGTCGTACGCCATCGGGCAATGGAACTGGCGCACCGTTCGCTCGTCTGCGTATCCGTATCGGATCATGACATTCCAAACGAGGTCGGTCAGTTTCTGGAGGGCTCCCCTGCGGTCGGCGATGTCCTTGGCCGTCGCCATGGTCTTGAGCACACCTGTCAAAGCAGCGGAGTCGGCCATCCAAGCTTCGTGAGCTGGGCCAGCTGTCTTCATGTCGACGGCGTGAATCGCAGCGAGAGCGCCATCGACACCGACCCGGGCCCCCGCGTCGTCATCAGCCGAGAAGGCGGCCTGGAGCACGAGGTAACCGTCGAGCAAAGGCCTCAACTGGCTCCGGAACGCCTCGGGGACATCTGTCCGAGGAGTCGGATCCACCATGTCGGGCATGCCATCTCCATGATGATGGCCCGGCGGAGCGACTCCACCGTCCGGACTCATCATGCTGGGTTTGGCCTGGATCTGCAGTGCACTGTCGAGCTTGAAGTTTCCGTGAGTGACCACGATCTCGCCCTCGGTAAGGCCGGACTTCACCACGTAAAAGTCTCCCGCCCGCGGCCCCAGAACGATTTCGCGTCCTTCGAAAGTCGGTTTGTCCCGGCCAAGGATCTTGACGTAGACCACGGCCCTTTCCCCAGTGACCAAAGCCGACGACACGGGGATCACCAGCGGGACTCCAGTGCCGGAATTCCGTGAAATGAATTCCGACATATCGGCATCCGCGGTCGCATGGACCAGCATGCCCGGCTTGAGTTCGCCGGCTGCATTGTCGACTTCGATCCGGACTCCGACCGTGCGCGTCCGTTCATTCAGGACAGGATCGATGAACACCACATCACCTGAAAACGATCGGCCGGGCAGGGCGACGACCGTGAATCGGACCGGAATCCCGACGGACAACCAGGCGATGTCGGACTCGTAGGCGTCGAGGGTCACCCAGACATGTCTCAGATCGGCGATGGTGAAAAGCTTGGAACCTTCCTGCACATACTGACCAGCGACGACGTTCTTATGGACGACGACACCGCCCAGCGGTGAGGGGATCCGCGAGTGGTGATTCGCGACGCGTGATCGCTCGATTTCAAGGACCTGCTCCGCACTCAAGCCCCAGAGCCGCATCCTGCTGCGAGCCGCCTCCACGGTCGCCTGAGCCGATCGAGCCATGGAGGGGTCGGGGCTATCGGCCATGGCAACGGCTGCGTCGACAGCGTCGAGCAACTCGACCTGGGCCGCGTAGAGATCCGGACTGTACATCGATGCCAGCCCTTGTCCCTCCTTCACCGACATGCCCGTGGAGTCCACCAGAAGCGTATCGATCCTCCCCGGGATCCAAGCCGTGATCGTTCGATAGGTCGTCTCGTCGTACACGACCTTGCCGATCATCCGGACCTTGACGCTGAGGTCAGTATCCGTGCTCAGGGCGCGAACCGGGGCGGTCTGAATGTCGGCAAGCGCTGCCGCCGATTCGGTCAACACGACGGCACGGGGTCCGAGATCCTCTTCGGTGTCGTTCTCAAGGGGAATCAAGTCCATGAAGCAGATCGGGCACGCCCCCGCACTCGGCAGCTGGACCTGGGGATGCATGGAACAGGTCCACACCGTGGGTTCCGTCTCGTGCATGTCCGTCCCGGCCACAGGAGTCGCCGGACCGCCGCCACGGACGAGAAATCCAAGGCCGAACGCGGCCAGCACCAGGATCACGATGATCAATCTACGCATGGGGTCGCCTCCAAAAGGGTCCGCTGATGATCCGCATTATTCCGTGAGCGGTGTCGCGGTTAGGTGTTCGATGGTCGCCACCGCGATCTGGCGGTCGGCGACGGCGCGAGCACATGAGATTTCAAATTCGAGGAACACGCGTTCAGCATCGATCATGTCGAGGAGGCCACCTTCGCCCGCCTCGTAGGCTGTTCGAGCCGCCGTGAGAGACTGTTCGGCCTTGGGCAGGAGCGTCGAGCCGTACAGCTCGACTTTTCTTTGAGCGTCCCGAGCCGTGAACAGGGCCTTTTCGAGACGGGCCGTCAGGGTGTTGACGAGATCGGCGCGCGAAGCCAGAGCCGCCATCCGTCGGGCAGCCGCTTCATCGACCGCAGCGTTGAAACCGGATCTCCAGATCGGCAGGCTCAACCCGAGAGAAACCGACACGGCGTCTCGACCGGTGTCCTGCACATCCGGCATCACCGATTCGTCGACCTGGATGTAGTTGAGACCCAGCGTCATCGTCGGGCGCCCGCGTGTTCGAGCCAGCCGACCACTGTCTTCGAATCCAGCGGCGACCGCATCCCATCGCGCAAGCGCCGGGTTCACCGACAGCATGGGACCGAGAATCGGCTCGAGGGAGAAATCGACCCCCAGGGCTGATGAATCGAGAGAAGCCGTCACCATTCTGCCGGCGGGATCGTCCGTCCAGGCGTTCAACGCCGCAAGAACAGGGCCTCGACGATCCACCAGACCGGCGAGGCGGTCGTTGAGGATCGCGATCTCCACCTGAACCTTGATCAGATCGGCGTAGCGCCCACGACCGGTTGCGTATCCCGCCTCGGCGGCGTGCTCCCAACGGGTCAACAGGTCGATGTGGTTCCGGGTGATCCGTAGTTCCTGATCGAGAAAGGCCAGCTCGGCGTATTCGCTTTTCACTCCCAGGACGACATCGAGGATCGCCGCTTCGATCTCGGTGCGGGCGGCGACCACCTTGGCCTGCTGCACATTCCCGGCCTGCCCCAACGTGCCGAACCAAGGAAACGATTGGGTCAGCGAAAGAGCCCGTCGTTGGGGACCGACTCGTGTTTCCACGGACCGGAGCTGCTCCGAGTAGACCAGTTTGGGGTCGGGCAAGGAGGTTGCCTGAGGAATGGAGGCGGTGGCGGCATCATACTGCGCCGCCTTGGCCTGGAGTGTCCTGTTGCGGTCCAGCGCACGGATGAGAAGCGGATTCAGGCCCACGGTATCGTTTGCCGAACCTTCAGCGATCTCGAACCTGGCCAGCCATTCGGAGACCAGGATCTCCTGGACGGTCTTGGCTGTGATCTCGGCACCGACGCTCGAGGCGATCGAGATGATGGCCACCACCAGGAACCAGTGAATTCCCAGCTGTCTCTGGATCAATGGACGATCGTGCATGACTTCCCCGGATCGAGAGCTTGTCGTGTCGCAACTGCTTGAGGGTCTCTGAAACTCTTGCATAGAATGAGCCACGGCCACTGAATACCATTAACATGTTTTATTATCAACATGTTAAGTAATATTCAATCGGAACCCAATGCCCACAATGAAGAATATTCTCCACTTGGGAGTGATGAATATTCTCCAATTCTTCCGGCTTGTCAACCCAGGCCAAGCAATTGTCTTCATCGAATCCCACTGTTGATTGCCCGAGACTCCCGCGGGTGCTAGCTTCGCACCTTGAACCCACGGAGGCTCCATGCAGTACACCACCGACATCGTCATCATCGACCTTGAAGCCACCTGCCCCGAGTCCGACGAGGGCGGCAACAACTCGGTCGAGCGCAGCAACATCATCGAGATAGGCGCCGTCAGGCTCGATCGCAAGAGTCTCGAGATCGTCGAGACCTTCAGCGAGCTGGTCCGCCCCCACGAGTATCCAGTGACGCCGTTCATCACCAAGCTCACTTCGATTACACCGGAGATGGTGGCCGACGCCGATCCCTTCACCGAGGTCGGCCAGCGCTTCCTGGACTGGTACGGTCCCCGCAACAAGGCGATCATCGGCGCCTTCGGCGCCTATTACGACATCCCGTTGCTCCGGCGTGAATGCGACGCTAGCGGGCTCGATTTCCGCTCCCACATTGCCGGCGGCGCCTTCGACATCCGGGCGGTGGCCACCGTCTGGCTCGCGCAGCATCATCACAGGACCAGCGGCCTGAGGTTGGAGTCGATCCTAGAGAAAATGGAAATCGACATGACGTCCCTGGCCATGCATCGCGCCGTGGACGACGCACGGGCCGCCGCGATCGTGCTCCAGGTCCACCATCTCGGCTATGCCCTCAGCGTATGATATCTTGAACTAGGTATTTCTTGCGATCCCCCTACCCCAACTGTCACATTTGAGTCTGACAGCCGAACAGGCTGTCAGACGCCAACTCAGTCCGTCTTCGGGAGGCCCAGCGTGTCCAATCTCAACGAGATGCTTCAGAACCAACGAGACCAGTTCCAGCGCTGGGAGAAGATCAAGGACATCATCGACCAGCAGATCGACCTGATGCTCAACTACCGCCAGAGCGGCCACCCCGGCGGCAGCCGCTCCAAGGTACATATGCTCGTCAGCCTTTTGCTCGGCGGCGGCATGCGTTGGGACATCCGGCATCCCGAAAAGCGTTTCGGCGACCGTTTCGTGCTCGTGGCAGGTCACACTGCGCCGCTGGTCTACGCCATGCTGGCGACCTTCAACGAGGCGCTTCGGGTCATGCACGACAAGACGGGGAAATCCAAGTACGCCGTCCCCGGTGCCCCCGGTCGCCAGCTGACCTGGGAGGACCTGCTCGATTTCCGTAACCGCGGCGGTCTGCCCGGCCATGCCGAAATGGCGGGCAACAACCTCTTCGTGAAATTCAACACCGGCCCGAGCGGGCACGGTGGTCCGGTGATGTGCGGTGAAGCCATCGCCCTCAAGCGCGCCGGCGCCGACGGCGTCAAGGTGTTCGGCATCGAGGGCGAAGGAGGCCTCACCGCCGGCTGCTGGCACGAGATGAAGAACACCGGCTACGGCCTCGGCCTGGACAACATGTTCCTGATGGTCGACTGGAACGACTACGGCATCGACGACCATCGGGTCAGCTCCGTGGTCCACGGCGGTCCGGAAGACTGGTTCGCGCCCTACGGATGGCACACCCATCAGGCAGCCGATGGCAGTGACTGGGAAGACGTCAACTCAGCCATGAACGCAATGATCCACGGCGACAATCCCACCGGTCGACCCGGCATGATGTGGGGCAAGACACGCAAGGGACGCGGCTACTACAAGTACGACAACGTCAGCCACGGTTCCCCTCACGCCCTGAACAGCGAACTGTTCTGGCGATGCCGCCAGGACTTCGCCGACACCTACGGAGTCAAGTGGGTCGGCCAGGACAAGGCGACTCCCACCGGCGGAGCCCTCCGCGAGCAGTTCGCCGCCAACCTGAACGTGGCTCTCGATGTTCTGCGCAACGACGACGATCTGTGCGCCTACCTGGCCGACCGTCTGGTCGAGCTGGGCAACAGCGTGCCCGAGGATCTGCCGGGCTTCCGCCTGCCGGTGGACCGCAATCCCTTGAAGGACGAGGCGATCTTCGACTTCGAAAACTACCCGCAGAACATGTGGGCCAAGCCGGGCGACAATCAGCCCAACCGCGCAGCCCTGGCCCGTTGGGGCAGCTGGATCAACTCATGGTCCAAGAAGAAGTACGGCCGTCCCCTGTTCCTCGCCTGCAGTGCCGACCTGGCCGGCTCGACCAACATCGCCGGTTTCGCGGCCGACTACGACGATATGCCCAACTACGGCTGGTACGAACGCGACTCCGCTCCCGAAGGCGTGCTGCTGCCCCAGGAGATCACTGAGTTCCAGAACGCCAGCCTCTGCGTGGGCGCCTCGTCGGTGAACCTGAGCGACAAGCCGGAAAAGGAGTTCAACGGGTTCTTCACAGCCTGCTCGACCTACGGCTCGTTCAGCTACCTGAAGTACGGCGCCATGCGCCTGTACAGCCAGCTGGCCCAGGACTGCGAGCTGAAGATCGGCAAGGTCATCTGGGTGGCCGGTCACTCGGGACCCGAGACCGCCGAGGATTCCCGCACGCACTTCGGCATCTTCTCGCCGGGCGTGACTCAGATGTTCCCCGACGGCCATGTGATCGACATCCATCCCTGGGAGTACAACGAGGTCATGCCCCTGTTGGCTACGGCCCTCAAGACCGATCGTCCCATCGTGGCGTTGCACCTGACCCGCCCCGGCGTGGTGATTCCCGATCGCGCGGCCCTGGGTCTCGCCTCCCACATGGAAGCGGCCAAGGGCGCCTACGTCATGCGCGACTACCGGGATGGCCCCCATCAGGGCTGCCTGTTCGTCCAGGGCACCATGAGCACCTACAACCTGATCCTCGCGCTGACCGAGATCGACGCCTCCGGCGTGAACGTGAAGATCGTGGCGGTGCCGAGTCCGCAGCTCTTCAAGCTGCAACCCCAGTCCTACCAGGACCAGGTGATCACAGCCGCAGATCGAATGAACAGCACGGTCGTGACCAACCGGGCTCGTCGTCTGATGAGCGACTGGAACTTCAATCCGCTCTGCAACGAGTACGCCATGAGTTCCGATTGGGACGACCAATGGCGCGTGGGTGGCTCGGGCGAAGAAGTGTGCGAGGATTCGCACATCGATCCGAAGAGCCTCGCCGAAGGCGTCATCCGCTTCGCCTCGGACTTCGATGACCGCATGGGCCGACTGCGCGGCATGATGGATGCGGCGGCGAAGGCTTGATCGCCGTATCCTATGTTCCGATCCGGCGTGCGCACCGCAGCGCACACCGACTCTGACCACTCAAGACAAGGACCCCAGACATGGCCGAATTCATGCTCAAGGGCAACACGTTCCACACCAGCGGCGATCTGCCCGCCGTCGGCACCTCCGCCCCCGCCTTCACCCTGACCGGGACCGATCTGAGCGACGTGACGCTTGAGAGCTTCGCCGGCAAGCGCGTGGTTCTGAACATTTTCCCGAGCCTCGATACGGCCGTGTGCGCCGCCAGCGTGCGTCGCTTCAACGAGGAGGCAGCCAAGCTCGACAACACCGTGGTGGTCTGCGCCTCGATGGATCTGCCCTTCGCTCACGGACGCTTCTGCACCGCCGAGGGAATCGAGGGCGTCGTTTCGGCGTCGGATTTCCGGACGGGTGATTTCGGGCGCGCCTACGGCGTCAGGATCGTGGACGGTCCTCTGGCCGGCCTGAACGCCAGGTCGGTCGTGGTCGTCGACCAGAGCGGCAAGGTCATCTTCAGTCAGCTGAACGCCGAGACCGTCGAGGAACCTGATTACCAGGCCGCCCTGGCCGTGCTCGGCTAGGGAGCGCCTGATCCTGGGTCACAGACAATCGGGATCGCCCGATTGGATCACACTTCGACCACCGAGTTGTCACCGTCACCGAACGGATGCGGCTCGTACGCCTCGACGTCCCAGTCGTTCTCCCAGGTCTCACCGTCGATCAGGTAGCGGAATCGGTACGAATGATCCTTGTCCAGGTTCAGGACAACTTTGAAGGATCCATCCTTCAAGCGGGTCATGGGGGTGGCGGATTCGTCCCAGCCGTTGAAGTCGCCTACAAGGTGGACGAAGGCAGCGTTCGGCGCCGCTTCCGACGGCAGTCGGAAGGTCACCTTGGCGATCGGTCGAGATTTCAGGTAGTGGACGGCTAAACTCATGCGGGTCTCCCTCCCAGGTGTTCACACGCAGGCCGGTTCGTGCTTCCGGGCTCCGCGTGGGTCAAGGTACGTATTCCGAATCCTAGCGCAAATGAAATCGACGCGCTCGTGTCCGAAACTCGGGGCGAGATTTAATCGAGGGGATCCTCGAACGGTCCGACCACGAAGAACTGGACAACTTCGCTCGAGGCCACCGTGGTTACGGTACCCCCTGTGACGATGACACCACGGACTTGCCAGGAATAGGTCCCCTCGCTCAGGGAACTGTCCTCGGGCACGGACAATTCCGTTCCATGGGTCCGGCCCAGGGCCCAACGCCCGATGAAGACGTCGTAGGAATCGGCCTCAGCCACTGCGTGCCAGCGAAAGACCGGCAGGGAGTCGACGCGCACCGCTCCCGGCAGGGGAAATATCGGGCGAACACTCCTCTGAAGGCCATGGATTCCGACGTCCACGACCTCATCCGCCCTCACGGTCACAAGGTTCCTGGAAGACATCGGCTGCACCCAGCCATCTTCGGGAAAAAACGCTGCCTCGAAGCCCCAGACCCCTGGAGCCAATCCGTCCAGGATGAAGCGCCCTGAATCATCCGTCACGGCCGTCAGACCGGGATGTCCGATCCAGGTCTTGTCCTGATCTCCGACCCAGGTGACCACCACGTCGACTCCGGGCACCGGTTCGTCTCCGAAAACGACATGCCCCATGATCGAGCCCAGGTCGTCGGGATCCGATACCAGCATGCCGATACTCCCGACCAGCACTTCATCGAAATTCTGCCCCGGCGGAGCAAAGTCGCGCGCCAGCGGAACGTAGCCTTCAGCCTGGAAAATCAATGGCCACAGCATAAACGGGTCGCCTCCGTTCGGGTCGACGGCGAACGGAACGTCGCGCACAAGAAAACGACCCTCATCGTCGGTCACGTCGCTCGACGGCTGCAGCCAACCGTCCCACCCATGGGGCCAGCCTGGCAGTCCGACGGTCGCGCCGACGATCGGTTCGCCCGACTCGGCATCGACGACTTGGCCTGTGACACGGGGATCCCCGCCGGGTTGAACCGACAGGAGTTCCAGGATGTCCACGAACGATGCCGGGGGGGAACCCGTCGGATACAGAGCGGCTTCGGCTGGAGGGCGGGCCATCGCCCAGCCCTGCCCCGGCAGCACGACCCAGGCATACCGACCTTCGCGAAGCCCGTCGAACGCCAGCGATCCAAAGGGATCTGTCTTCACCGGCGGGCCGGCCAGATGGTTGCCTCTCATGTCGACGAGCACGAACTCCACGTCGGCCAGGCCCTCTCCGGTGACGACGTCGAGAACCGCGACGCGACTGAACCAAGCGTGCCCCGGATCCTCGGAACACCCCGAGACCAGCACCATCAAGACGATCAAGGTGGACAGGAGCAATTTCATGACGGAATTCCTCTGTTACCTGTGGCGATCTTCCTCATGGACCCGAAAGACCGGGACCGTGTTATCTTAACCGCGAGACATCGTTCCCGAAAGGATTCCTCCGATGACCAGATTCATTCTTCCCCTTTTGTTGATCGCCGTGACCGCCGACGCCGCTGAGCCCCCCGAATTCCAGTTGGTCGAATCGTGGCCCGTGGAAACCGAGGGCCTCGAGATGGCCGACATGCCCGATGCACACACGGAATGGCTGGACATGATCAAACGCGCTCGCGAAGAGATCTGCGTGGCTGCGTTCTACCTGAGCGACGATCCCGACGATGACGAGGATCGCCTCGACCAGGTCCTCGACGCCCTGACTGCGGCCGGCGCCCGCGGCGTTCGGGTTCGCGTCCTGTCCGACAAGGGGTTCCATCGGACCTACCCCGAATGGCCCGATCGTTTCGCGACCCTGCCGGGCTGCGAATCGCGTCTGCTCGACGCCCGCGGACTCTGGGGCGGTGTGCTGCACGCCAAGTACATGGTCGTGGACGGTCGCGAGTGTTTCGTCGGCAGCCAGAACTGGGACTGGCGCGCCCTGACCCACATCCGCGAGCTGGGCGTGCGGCTGCGACATGCAGAACTCTCGACAGCCCTGCGGCATATTTTCGACCTGGACTGGGCCTTGGCCGGAGACGAGGAACCTCCTCTCGGCGGCACAGCCGCAGCTGGTCCCTTCGAACTGACGACCGACGAGCTCGGACCGGTAACGGTGACCATGACCGCAAGTCCCCCGAAGGCCCTGCCCGACGGCATGGGCCACGACCTGGCCCCGTTGCAGGCTCTGATCGATGGAGCGAAGGAGTCCCTGGTGCTCCAGGTGTTGTCCTACCATCCATCGAATCGCGACGGTTCGGAGTACCTCGAACTGGACACGGCCTTGCGACGGGCCGCCGCCCGAGGCGTCGACGTGCGGCTGGTCGTCTCCAACTGGGCCAAACGCCCGTCCCAACTCCCCTGGCTGAAGAGCCTGACCTGTGTGCCGGGGATCGAAGTGCGCTTCTCGAACATTCCCGCCTGGTCGGGCGGCTATGTCCCCTTCGGCCGCGTGGAGCATCCCAAATATCTCGTCGCGGACGGTTGTGCGGCCTGGGTGGGGACCAGCAACTGGGGGCCGGGATATTTTTCCGACTCGAGGAATATCAGCGTCTTCATCGAGGGCGAGGGTGTCGCCCGACAGCTTCTGCGCTATTTCGAGGCAGGATGGACTTCGGATTACAGTGAAACCGTCGATCCGGGCCGCCACGACTACCAGGCGCCGAGGCGTGAGGAATAGGTCGGCAGGGATTCCTGCCCAACGGGGAGTTGATCCGGCACCGTCGAGCCGATACCTTGGAAGACGACACCACGGAGGACGACATGAGCAAGATCCCGACGCGTCTCGCACGCTCCCGCGCCATCCTGATCGTCATCGATGTGCAGGAGATTTTCCGCCCCCTGATCCACGACATGAACCTGGTCATATCTAACTGCTCGCGGCTGATGCGCTATTGCGACAAGCTGGACATTCCGATGCTCGTCACCGAACACTATCCTGCGAAACTCGGTACGACCGTGGAGGAACTCGCTACGCTGGCGGGCGGCCAGGATCCCGTCGAGAAGATCTCGTTTTCCTGTGCCGGCGACAGCGGATTCCTCTCGCGACTGCAGGCGACCCGACGCGACCAGGTGATCCTGTGCGGCATCGAGACCCACGTCTGCGTCTATCAGACGGCGCGCGATCTGCTGTCGGACGGTTACCAGGTGGTGGCGGCGGCGGACGCTGTCTCATCGCGGCAGGTGAGCAACCGCAACCTCGGCCTGGCCTACATGCGCGATCTCGGCGTCCAGACCATGACCACCGAGATGGTGATGTTCGAAATGCTCAAGGTGGCAGGAACCGAGGAGTTCAAGTCCGTGGCCGACATCCTCAAGGAGAATCCCCGCTAGAGGACCTGGGCGCTTCGATCAGCACCTCGATGCGACGGTTGAGAGCACGACCCACAGCGGAGCTGTTCGGAGCCACCGGTTGGTCCGGCCCCACACCGATCACGCCGAGACTCTCGGGCGGCCAGGCGAGCTTTTCGGTCAGGGCAGCCGCCACCCTTCTCGCCCGCTCGGCGGACAGCTCCAGATTGGCGGCGCGCTCCCCCGTATCGTCGGTATGGCCTTCGACCGTCACGACACCGTTGGGGAACGTCTCGACGAACCGGACCAACTTGTCGATCAACGGATCGTAGTTGGGATTCAGCCATGCGCTGCCCGAGTTGAACTTCAATCCCGACAGCCTGGCGCGAACATCTCCCGCGGGTGTCATCATGACGACACCCTCTTCCGCCGTGAACAGGCTCTCCAGGGCTCGGACCTGCTCCCGCCTCTCGATTTCCCGCCGGGCACGGTGCTTCGCCTCACCGGCGTCGGCCTCGGCCATCCCCGTCCGCAACTCGCTCTCCCACAGGCGGTGCCTCAGATTCGTGAGTTCCTCCTGCAGCCGGACGATCTGCGTGTCACGGGTCGCCTTTTCGGTCTCGACCCAGGCGGAGAGATCGCGATTCGAGAACGTCAGGGAGTCGATCAGGGCTCGGGAAGCAGCCCGGCGCCTGGACAGGGAATCGACGACGGCACGTCCGGCCGCAGGCCCTGTCAACTCGCTCGGCAGGACCATACCGTGGATCATGGTCACCGCTTCGACCATCCGATCGTAATGCACGACGGTCGCCTCCCAGCCGTGACGCTCCTCGCGAAGTTCGCGGATGAAGCTGATGCGCGACATCACACGGGTGGCCTGGATGTTGGCGGCCTCGAGCAACATGGCCGTCATTCCCCGCTTGGCTCCACTGGGATCAACCAGGACCGCTGATTCGGCGGCTTGCAGCGCCGCCACGGCTGCTTCGTAGGTCCGCGGACAATGCTTCGGGGCTCCGAGTTTTTTGGCTTCCTGGAGACGGGCTTCGATCGGACCGATGAGTTCGGCCAGGACCTGGTCGGTTGTCTCGTCCGCGAACGCGATCCCTGTCACCAGGGCCAACACCAAGGGGATCCACCAGAGAACTCGCATGGGTCGCATCATCGTCTTTCACTCCCGGCCTCCGGCCCTCGGCCGGCCTTCCAGATCTTCAGGTATTTGACGAACGTCTGCACGGACATGAGTGTGCACAGCGCCAGGCCATGGCCGCCGTCCATGAAACCCCGCTGCAGGATGTAGGTTCGCAGAAACGTCATTTTCGGCCGGATCACCACACTCAGGAGATTGGTGCGTCGGCCCGAAGCGACGGCGACTTCAGCCCCCAGGGTCGTGTAATGATCCATCTTGGCCAGGTACTGTTCCACACTGTCGTAGGTGAAGTGCAGAAGCAATCCTTCGAGGTCCTCGACGGGCCCCCTGGCGTGGATCGCCTCGTGAACGGGGCGGTCGTCGAATCCGGCTCGCTGCTTGTCGAAGAGACGGACGAGGGGGTCCGGGTGCCACCCGCAATGCCGGATCCATCGTCCCAGAAAACGTGAGAGTCGATTGATTCGGTACGCCGCGGGCATCGGATCGTCAGGCAGGGCGAGGATGGCGGCGCGAAGCCGGTCGTCAACAACCTCGTCGGCGTCGACGCTCAGCACCCATCGATGTCGGGTTTCGGCGACGGCCGCGGCCTTGCTTGGACCGAATCCTAACCACTCACCCTGCACGACCCGGGCGCCGTGACGGGCGCAGATTTCCAGGGTCTCGTCTTCGCTGGCCTGATCCCTCACCAAGATCTCGTCGCACCAGTCGAGCGAGGCGAGGCAGCGGTCCAGATGGGCAGCCGCATTCCTGGTGATCAGGCAGGCCGATATCTTCATGACCCCATCACGTCCTCGATGTCGTCGCCCTGGTAGCAAGAAGTCGCCAGCAGGATCTTGCCGACATTGAGTCTGTCCTGGAGTCGATGATGGGCCAGGTCGGCTCTCTCGAGGGGATAGATGGAGTCGATCGTCGGCTTGATTTCTCCGTCCGCCAACCAACACATCAATTCGTCGAGCCAACCGAGCAGCAGGTCGGCGTCGTTCCAGAGACGTCCGAGATTCACGCCCATGAGAGCCTTGTTGTCGTTCATCAGCGAGATGGGATTGATCCTGAACCAGGGTGCCTCGATGACGGTCCTCAGGGCCGACCAACGGGAGCCCTGCTTGCCGGTGGCGGCGGCAGCGAAACCGTGCATCACGACCCGACCCGCCGGAGCCGCGGCGCGATAGCTTTCCAGGATCCAGCGACCATGACGCGGTTCGAGCACGACGTCGGCGCCGCGCCCCCCGGTCGCAGCGCGCACAGTCGCGGCGAACGACGACCGTCGCGAATCGAAAACCATGGCCAGGCCTTGACCCCTGAGAATCTCGTGCTTGGAGGGTGAAGCGGAACCGATGACCCTGGCCCCGCGACGCCGGGCCAGACGCACCGCCGCCTGTCCCACACCGCCGGCCGCGCCGTGGATCAGGACGGTTTCACCCGGTCGGGGTGGAGCCATGACTTCGAGCATCTGATAGGCTGTCAGCCAGTTGACCGCCAGGGCGGCCGCATCCCGGACATCCACACCATCGGGGCGGCGCAGCGCGAAACGAGCCGGCACCACGACGTGCTCGGCATAACATCCGGATTTCGCGAGTACCAGAACCGCCTCGCCGATCCGGTCTGCATCGACACCTTCCCCCACAGATTCGATCCTGCCGGCACCCTCGTATCCGGGCACCAGGGGCAACGCCGGGGCGTCGGGGTAGAGGCCCATCCGGATCATCACGTCGGCGAAGTTCACGCCGATCAGTTCGAGCGCAACGCGAACCTCACCGGGGCCCGGAGCGGGAACGTCGATCGTGACAACATCCATCATTTCGGGAGCACCGGCGCGGCGGATGCTGACAGCGCTTGTCATTCCAGGGACATTTCCGAAGCTTCGCCGTCCCATACGGCGATGTCATCGATCCAGACGACACCCGCGGGAACGATCACCGAGAGACGCCCCCGCACGGGTTGCTCCTTTTCCCCAAGCTGGAAGCCGAAGGTCACCGGATACCAATCGAGGGTGCGATGCATCCTCAGAACCTCGTAGGTCAGAAACCGTCCGTCGCCTTCGCTGTCGTACAGGATCAACTCGATCGTGAAAGGCCGCTCGAGGGCTTCGGTCCGGGCCATCAGCGTCACCTTCAGGGAATCGGCCCGGAGCTTGGTGATGGGGAACTCGACGACGGCCACCTTGTGGATTCCTCGCGAGTAGAACCGGAAGGCGCCTCCACCGTCGTGGGTCACGTCGTGATCGATGGTGGCACCCGAATCGCCGGGCACCAATTCAGCTGCATCATCGAGAGGCAGCCTGGCGACGAGCCGGGAGGATTCTCCTCCTCCACACCCGAGGATCAGGTTCATCGCGAGGCCCAGGACGAGCAGTGGGCCGAGACGCTGCAGGGACATGGGGGTCCTCCTTCCCGCGCGGGATGTTCATGTCGTTCCGGTTCGCAACGGTAGCACAAGGTTTCGAGAACGGCCAGCCCAGGGCCGACACCGGCATGGGCAAACACCGCCTTGGACTCTACATTCCCCTTCACTCGATGCCCATTACTCGCGCCGCCATGGATCATGGATGCTGATCGGCATCACGCGGGACGGGGCCTGAGCCGTCAGCCGCGACGCCCGAACCGCTCGATCAGGAACACGCGCGCCGGACGCTCCACCATCTCGTAAAACACCGCGCACGCGAGGTTGGTCAGCAGAAAGAGCGCCGGCAGACGCGCCGCGCCCAAGCGGTCGGTCAACGCCACCAGGGGCGCGATGATCACCGTGAGCTGAATCAGGTAGAACCCGTAGGACACTTTGCCCAGGTAGGCGAACGGGCCCCAGCTCAACACGCGGTGCAACCGGCCTCCCCCCACGCTCAACCCGAGAATCAAGCATCCGGTGAGGAGAGCCACGGCATACGTCAACCCGATGGTCGTCGCAGCCGCACCGGCGATCGTCGACCCTGCCAACGCGGCCTTGGCATACAGCGCGGCCAGAATCAGCGACGATGATGCCACGGTGACCGCTGTCGCTCGCCATCCCGACAACACGTCAGGCAAACGGCCGCTCCGATGGATGAACGCCGCCGCCATCCCCACCGCGAATTCTGGGAAGCGGCCGAAGACCGAGGAGTGCAGCACATGATGGCGACTGCCCATGAACCCGCGAACATCCCAACCCAGAGCCGGAATCAGGGTGCCGAGGATCAAGCCGATCGCCAGGGCGGAGACCGTCACCGATCCCAATCCCACGATCAGCCGGAACCAGCCGCCGTTCGCCCCGCGAAGACCCCCAGGAGTCCCGATCCGTGCCAGAATCAGAAAGACGAACGGCGCCGAGACATAGAACGATTCCTCGATCGTCAGGGACCATGCCGTCGGCAGGCCGTCATATCGCAACTGCTCGAAAAACCCCTGGGTCATGCTCAGGGTCACCCAGAAGTCCGACAAGTGGGCCGATCCTGCCCGCAGGGCGGCTCCATGTTGAATCACTGCGAACACGAGAAAGAGCGGCCATATCCTGGCGATCCGCTTGACGAAAAACAATCTCAACGAAGTGGTTCCGGTCGAGATGCCGTCGAAGTAGATTCGCGTGATGAGAAAACCGGACAGAACAAAAAATATGGATACGCCGACCTGCCCTTGAGTCCAGAGCGTGCCCAAGGGAATCCACTCACCCGGGAAGTTCGTCAAGCCGCGGGCCTCGAGGCTCAACAGGTGGGCGTAGTGGTACATGAAGACAAGGAACGCCGCGAACGCCCGCAACGACGTCAGGGGTAGGATTTCCTTCATGCGGCTTCTCCCTCGGGATCGGTGGCAGAATCGTGGCATCATGTCACGCCGATGGCCGTCCCTCAACCCCCGACATGGAGAGAGGGCGACCTCATGATCGCCCTCTCGACTCATCCCGAGGAAATCAGCGGCGAAATCAGTCCTTCGCCGACGCCCGCGTGGAACGGTACATGTAGAAGCAGAGCCCGGCGAGGGCGACGATGCCCAGAACCGCTGATCCCGGCTTGTCGTCGACCCAGGTCTCGAGCCTGAGAACCTGAATCAGCGACCATTCGTCGTTGCCCGAGATCCAGCGTCCCAGGAACAGCATGAAGGCCGTGACCACTCCCAGGATCGCACCGCCGGCCACGAAGCCCGATGCGATCAGGGTGCCGCGCTCCTTGCGTTTGGCGGCGACCTTCTCGCTTCGCGACTTGATGGACCAATAGGACACCAGACCACCGAGCAGGATCGGCGTATTCAGTTCAAGGGGCAGGTACATGCCCAGGGCGAAGGCCAGCGGAGGGACGCCGACCCAATGGAGGACCAGGGCCATGAAGCAGCCGCCCATGTACAGCAGCCAGGGAGCGGGCTTGCCGGTCATCAGGGGTTCGATGACCGCGGCCATGGCGCCGGCCTGGGGCGCGGCCAGGCCGTCTTCGCCGCCGAAGCCGTAGATCTTGTCGAGCATCATGATCACAAGCGAGACCGCGACGGCCGACACGATGACGCCCAGGAATTTCCACTGCTGCTGAACCTTCGGCGTCGTGCCGAGCCAGTAGCCGATCTTCAGGTCGCTGATGAAGCCGCCGCTCATCGACAGGGCGGTGCAGACCACGCCGCCGATCAGCAGGGCGCAGACGATGCCGCTGTCCCCT
>Ga0180007_10000966_pt1 | contig 42039 bp, 53 predicted proteins | sample MM_PC_MetaG_FD_121122 | JGI IMG/M metagenome (GOLD analysis project Ga0180007, IMG submission 121122) | Groundwater microbial communities from the Aspo Hard Rock Laboratory (HRL) deep subsurface site, Sweden - MM_PC_MetaG | ecosystem: Environmental > Aquatic > Deep subsurface > Groundwater... | reverse complement strand
TTTCTAATAAAAAAATAAAAAAAATTTAGGGTTTTTATTTCCCTAAGATTCTGTACATACCAGTTCCACAAGTTGGGCACTTGCCTTTCATTGCTTTTCGACCATTTTTCATAGTCACTTCTTGTGCTTCTGACATTTCTTTTTTTGCTTTACACTTAACGCAATATCCTTCTACCATTTTTGTTACCTCCAATTACTATGTTATGACCTAAAAAACCTTTTCATATATAAAATAGTAGGTTTTTTTAAGGTTAAATTAGTGTTTTTGTTCTTTTTTTGGTGTTTTTTGTTCGTAAATCACAAAGTTCTTAAAAAAACAGTAATACTTTATGTTCTATGCAATATGATATAATTTTGGTTTTTGGAGCAGAATATTTTGATCATCCTTTGTGTGGTGTTGCGATTATTAAAAGGCTCTTGGAAAAGAATGGGTATAGTGTTGGAGTAATAGAGATGCCTTTATGTGAGAAAGAAATATTATCTCTTGGAAAGCCAAAACTCTTTTTTGGCGTGAGCAGTGGAAGCATTGATTCAATGGTTAGAAATTATACTCCGCTAAAAAAATTAAGAGCTGAAGATAAGCATCAGAAACGGGCTGTAAGATTTCCTCCTGACAGAGCTGTAACTGTTTATTCTAACTGGATTAAAAAAAGATTCAAAGATTCAAAGATTATTTTAGGGGGAACTGAAGGAAGCCTTAGAAGATTTGTTCATTATGATTATTGGGAAAACCGGCTTCGAAAACCAATATTGTTTGATACAAGAGCTGATATCTTGGTTTATGGAAGTGGTGAAAAACCTATTTTGGAAATTGCGAAGAGAATAAAAAATGGTGAGGAGTTAAAAGCAATCGAAGGTACTTGTATAATTTCAAGAGAATTACCTGATGGTTTTGAGGTTTTGCCTAGCGCTGAAGAAGTGATTTCTTCAAAAAGCAAATTTTGTGATATGCAGTTGCAATTATCAATCAAGAAGAATCTGGCACAAAAAATTGATACGAGATATTGTTTGCAGTATAAAAGTCCAAAATATACTAGTCGTGATTTGGATGAATATTATGAATTGTCTTTCACAAGGGCTGTGCCGAAAGAATTGAGAGGCTTTGAATTTTCAGTTGTAACGCATAGGGGCTGTATTGGGAAGTGCAATTTTTGCTCGCTTACATTACTTCAGGGTGATCGTGTTGTTTCGAGAAGTGAAGAATCAATAATCCGTGAGGTTAAAAGAATAACTAATTTAATACATTTCAAGGGCAACATTGATGATTTGGGAGGTCCAAGCGCTAACATGTATGGTTTGGATTGTGATAAGTGTGCTGATGGGATCTGCTTAAAATGTTCGTCTCTTGATCGTTCAAATAAGCGAATGATTTCGTTATTAAAGAAAACAAGAGCTGTTCTGGGTGTCAAGAATGTCTATATACGAAGTGGTATCAGGTTTGATCTTACAAATGAGGAATACATAAAAGAGGTTGCTTTGCATCATATTTTTGATACTTTAAGAATTGCCCCTGAGCATGTTAATAAGCATGTGCTTCAGCTTATGAATAAAGATATTTCTGGTTTGAAAGAATTTCGAAGATTGTTTTATAAATATAGCAAGAACAAGGAGTTATCTTATTATTATGTTTCTGCGCACCCTGGTTCAGGCGAAAAAGAAGCAAATGAGCTCAAAGAAATTATTAAAGAGGATAAAAATCCGGAAGCTGTTCAGATTTTCACACCTACACCAATGACTATTTCTACTTGTATGTATTATACTGGGCTTGATCCTAAGACTAAAAAAAAGATTTACGTTCCTTATACTTACAGGGAGAAAAAGATACAGAAGAATTTATAGCAGTTTAGAGTTTTTTCTTTAGAATAAGGGTATTTGAAACCCTAATTTGTTTAAAAGAAAATCATATACTATTAATATTAGTACAAATAAAAACAGCAGGATTATGAAATGGTGCTTGTGTTTGTGTTTCTGATGATGCTCTCTTTCTTTTTTGTTTTCATAGGATATGTCTATTATTTCATCTCCGAATAACAGTGAGAAAAACGTTCCGAGTGCTGATAGGATTATGATACTCCAATAGGGTATTGGTTGGGAGATTATGTGTTGAAATATTGATAATATTAGTGTATCGTTGTACACTGAAGGCGTTGTTAAACTAATAAAAATGTTAATTGATATTGCTATTATCCAGACTATTATCTCTGAATATATCATTCTAAGACCTGTAAATATTCTGATTGGTAGGTCTAACAGAAATCCTGCGTCAGCGATTGGTGTGCACAGGACAAAGAAACTCCATGTAAGAACGCTGACAATAAATCCTTCTTTACCACCAAACTTCATTATTGATAGAGACATATATCCAACTATCACAATTATAAGTATTATGAATTTTATTATGGGGTGTTCATGTAGATACTTGTTGACTGTTGAAAATAGTTTTTTGATATTTATTAGGCTTTTATGCATAATAGTGTACTAATAAATGTTTATTCTTTTTAATTATTGTGGAACTTAAAGAGTAGATTCATCAAACTTTGTTCATTAGGTTATTTATGTGTTATTATAGTTATTATTTTGTTATATTTTACTTTTTCAAATAAGTTTTATTTTTTTAAAAATAGGTTTTTTCCTTCAAAAATCCGAAGCCTTTATTAATGGAGACGATTTTTTTATTTAAAAAACAACAGAATTTCACAATTATAACATTTTTTTATGATGATTTTCTGATTGAATAAACTTTGAGGAAAAATAAAATGAAGGGAAAAGTAAAATTTTTTAACGCCGCGAAAAGATTCGGTTTTATCACTGGCGAAGATGGAAAAGATTATTTTGTGCACTTATCACAAATTATTGATCAAGTGGCGTTGGAAGAGAATGATGATGTTGAATTTGAAGGTACAGAAACTGATAGAGGTCTTGTAGCTCAAAACGTTAAGAAATAAATGTCTATTTCTAAAGTATTAAAATGATATCATTTAATGATTTGGGTATTTCTGAACAGATTTTAAAAACTATTCGGGAAAAAAACTTTGTAGAACCTACTTATATTCAGGAGAAATCAATTCCTTTAATTTTGCAAGGAAAAGATGTTATTGGCAGATCTTCTACTGGTAGTGGTAAGACTCTTGCTTTTGCTTGTGCTATTATTCAGAACATGCAAGCAGGTCCTGGTGTCAAAGCGGTTGTTCTGACTCCAACAAGAGAGTTGGCAGAACAGGTTTCTGAAGCTTTAAAAGAATTTTCAAAATATAAGTCTTTGTATGTGACTGCTATTTATGGTGGTGTTTCTATTAATCCGCAATTTGCTAAATTAAAAAAAGCGGATGTTGTTGTTGCAACGCCTGGTAGATTTCTTGATCATATGGAACGGGGAACAATTGATCTTTCTAATGTACAAATATTTGTTTTAGATGAAGCTGACAGAATGGTTGATATGGGTTTTATTGATGATGTTGATAAGATTATAAGTGTTTGTCCTAAAAAACGACAGACTCTTTTATTCTCAGCTACATTATCATCTGATATTGAAAGAATAAAAAATAAATACATGTCTAATCCTGAGAGTATTTCTGCAAAGCCATATGTTGATCCTTCGAAGCTTAAACAAATTTATTATGATGTTAGAGATAATATAAAATTTTCTTTGCTTGTTCATCTTTTATCAAAAGAGCATGGTGGGTTGGTAATTATTTTTTGTAATACTAGAAGACAAGCGGATTTTATATCTAAGAATCTTCGGGCTAATAATCTTGATGCTATTGCTATTCATGGTGGTTTTAGTCAGGCTAAGCGTTCTGCAAATATGGATAAGTTTCAATCTAAAAACACTAAAGTTTTGGTTTGTACTGATGTTGCTGCAAGAGGCCTTGACATTCCTGATGTGTCGCATATTTATAATTATGATATTCCTAATGATTCCAAAGAGTATATCCATCGTATTGGAAGAACTGCAAGGGCTGGAAAAGAAGGGATCATTATAAATATTCTTTCTTCAAGAGATCATAATAATTTTTATAGTATTCAGAAGGCTTATTCGACTATTTCTATTGAAAAAATAGATGTTCCAGAGTTAAAAAACGTTGTTATTAAGAAAGAAACTACTGAAAAAAGGCACAGACCTTCAAACAGGTTTAATAATCATCGAAGAGGCAATTATTCTCGAAAACCTTCGAATAATTCTACTAATAACTATGCTCGTTGGAATATTGATAATTAGTTTTTTTTATTTTGGATTTATTTTCACGTATAGTCCCATTATGGGTGCTCCCCAGATTGGACATTGTTGTTCTGTTTCACCAATTTCATATGCTGGCACTTGCTTGAATTGATACAATGGTTGTTGTTCTGTTCTATATTGATCTCTCAAATTATCGTGTCTGATTGTGTGTTCGTCTATGCTTCTTTTTATGTTCATATTTCATCACCTAAGTTTTATGAACTTCTTTTTATGGATGAGTCATTATTTAAAATTTGTGACTAAAAAAGCAAAAATTTATAAATTCTGACAAATATTATTCTAAAATGGATAATATAACTAAAACTGTGTGGGGTTTTTTAGATAGTGACCCAATACTTAGGAGTAGTTTGTCTAGGAATGTTATTAATAAACGAGCTTTGGCATTTTACATAATCAAAACTTTAAGTTTGTCCGCGCCTGTTAATGCTGTTATAAGCGCCATACGCAGATACCAAACTGAAAATCCTCTTAATGAGGTGTTTACTAAAGCGCTCGAGGTTATTTCTGATTCAACGATGTCTTCAAAAAATGGCATCGTAAGTTTAACTTTAGAAAAAGATCAGGAAACTGAGAAATTAATACCGAAGCTTTTTACTGTTGTTGAAGTTGGTAAAAATAATGTGCTCAGGATAATCCAGGCAGATGAATCTATAAAGATTCTTATTGATCAGAAAAACCTTAAAAAAGCAAAGGAGATTGTTCCGGAACAAAAAATTGTCAAAATTGAAGAGGATTTGGCTGAAGTGACTATTCATCTTGATGAGCGTGCATGGTATACTCCTGGCGTTGTAACTGTTCTTTCATCTCAACTTTCAGGTAATCACATAAATATCATTGAAATTATGAGTTGTATTCCTGAGATAATAATTTTCTTTAAGGAGAAAGACTTGATGAGTGCTTATAATGTATTGTACAATTTGGCAAATAAAAACACCACTGTTTAGTAGTTATAAATCGAAATATTTATATATGCAAATAGATTCTCAAAGAAAACATTGAATTCAAAAATAAATAATCTTTGGAATGATTTTAAAACAATTCTTAGAAACACTTCAATAGAAGTATATATAGGAATGTTTTTAGGACTTGCAACATCAGGATTCTATCTTGTCAAAACTGAGCTTGATAGAAAAAAACAGATACCACTTGTTTTCTCAGAGATATCACAAATAGAGAAAGATGCGGCTAAAGATGGGGTTGAATTAACACCATTAAATCTTTATCTTCCAAAGACAAGCGATGCTTTAATGAAAATATTTGAGTGTTGGGATGACTCCCATAAAAGAGCTTTTTTCGATTACAACATACACTTGTTTGCATCAGAACTCGAAGAACGAATTGATATAACTGGAAAAAGATGGCACTATAATTTAAAAGATTTAGCTTCTGAAATACCCGAATTTGCATCAAAAAGTCTCAAACAGCTAGAGCCATTTGTAGATGTAATGAATCGCTCAGCCCAAGTAAATGAGTCTTTTGATGAAGCGTGGCGTGATTTTCATAATGATGTTAACAGAACAGAAACATACACTGATAGTGATGGTAAGACTCAAACAAGAGAAGTGTATGATCACACGAATCATGATTATTATTATTACAAGAAACATGGTGAGGCAGCTTCAAGAAGTCTTGATGTAATGCTAGATGCACATCCAAGTTTAAAATTTCAAACAAAACTAAGAACAACATCTGAAACACACGCAGATGGTGAATATGCAGCTGAATCAAGCAGAGATGGGTTAGAAAAAAAAGGTGAAATGGCTAATTTAGATGCTGATGAGTTTATGAATCTTGCAAATAGTTGGTTCACAGGTTCAACTCTTAATAATAACTTGCCAAAAATATATGCTGCATGGAAACTATTACATTCAGATGCTGATTCTTGGCGTCATGCAAAAAATCACTCAAGAAGTCATCATTACAGGACATATGCAAGATCTGACTCCGGACCAAAAGAGTTTCAAGTTGCAGAAGAAGCACTTCATAATGGAATTGTGCTTCATAATTCAATTGCAGAATTTGTGGATGCAATCCAATACACAAGAGACCAGATGCCTATTTTATACCAAAAGGTTGAGGAATTGATAGGAATTGAACTTGACAACGAACCCGGTAACTCAAAAAAAGTTGCACGTGATTTGATGAAGATTGCGAAAACCACTTACAAAATGAACTTTTCTGAAGGCGTTGATGTTGATAGGTTTCGTATGGGTGTTGTTGCGCTTGGAATGCTTGCAAGTGCAGTTGTTGGCGGTCTTGTAGGTTTTGGATTTCACAAAGCTGGTGACCATTTCAATTGGTGGAGACAAAAAACTGTTGATTATACAAAAAATGATTCTAGATATAATAAATATTGGTAATTTTCGTGTTTTTCAATAAACTTTGTGATAAGGAAAGGCTGAGAAATGAGGGTTATAGTGAATCATATATTGTTGAGTTTCAAAAATCTATCAAGGGATTTAAAAGATATTATGATGTTGTTCTTGGTTTGGGTCTATCTGCTTTGATTTTACTTAATGGTTCTATTTATCTAAATGAGTGTGCTATTAAGAAAGGCACTCCTTTAAAATCTGACTCTGATGTCAAACTCATTTCTGAATCCGAGAGGACTAAGTTGAACATACCTTCTAATTGGGTGATTAATGTTAACAGATTGTCTGATGATAGTATAAACACCAGCTATTGTTATTGTTTAGGTATTGACTCTTTTGTTGTAGACTTAAAAAATGATTAGTATAATAAAGCAGTCTTGAAATATGAGTTGTTTCATATTGTTAGGGAATCCAGACATCATTGGGTTGTTAATTCTAGTATTTCTACGAACCATACTCGTTTTGATAAATATAAGCGCACCTTTCGTTATAGGTTTATAGAGGCGCCTCTTGCAGTGGTTTATGGTGATTATGGTGTTGATTTAAGAATCCGAAGATGATTTTTTTTGTATTTTCTCGAAGGAAATCGAAACCTTTATATACTAGCGATTAATTTCTAATATATACTTTCACAAGTATATTATTGGTTATATGTTATTAAAGATATAAATTTTTAAATAGTAAAATATTCAAAAATATGTTGGGGTGTAGATGTTGATGAGAAATAAAAAAGTGTTTAATATTTTCTTTCGAGAAAAGCCAGCTATGATGCTCGTAGTTCTTCTAAATAAGACGCATGATATCTATGCTTCGTCCCTTGCAAAAACCGTTGACTGCACATATAGTCATGTTGTAAAGATTTTGCAGGAGATGAATAAGGCAGGACTTGTAAATTTTGAAAAACAAGGTCGCCTCAAAGTTTTAACTTTGACTAAGAAAGGTGAAGAAGTAGCAAAAAGCATTGATAATATTAGAAATATATTATAATTTTGAAATTTTTTTTTTCTTCTAGTTTACATTAAATTTTTTTATTTCGATGTAATTTTCTTTTGCAGTTATTTCCACATTGTCAGTTTCTCCCAAACCACTTATTTTAGTTATAATTTCTGGAAGTAAAATTCTCGCACCTCTAAAATCCAATGTACTGATAATTTGTTTCTTGGTTTGATCGATTCCTAAGTCATCAAAAATTTTTGTTGTGCCATTAGTTTTTTCTGTATCAGTTCTTTTTTTAGTATTTTCACCTAAGTATTTGGCGATAATATTTGCAACATCAATTTTTGTTGTACTCATTATACCTTGTAGTCCTGGGCTGATATTGACTTCAATAACAACAGGACCTTTTGCTGTTTCAAGAATGTCAACTCCACAAATCTCCGCACCAATTGCTTTTACTGCTTCTACAGCGATTTTTGCTGTGTATGAATCAGGTGTGTATGCTTCACCCACACCTCCTGCGTGGATGTTTGCTCTTTTTTCATTTTCTTTTCCATGACGTTTCATTGCAGCAACAACTTTTTTGCCAACAACAATAACTCTAATATCTGTGCTTCCAGTTTCTATGAATTCTTGAATTAAAAATGGTTGTCTTAAAGCAGATAATGCATCCAAAACTGATGATGCAGAAGAATATGAATCTGCAAACATAACACCTTTACCTTGTGTTCCTTGAGGAAACTTCATAACAATTGGATAATTTACTTTTTCAAGAATTTTTTTTGCAGCGCCTATTGTTGCGGAAAGATAAGTCTTTGGCATGGGAACTTTATGTGCTTGAAGTTTTAAATGAGTCAAAAGTTTGTCATGTCCTATTGTGAAAGCTGAAGGTTTTATAGGCATATATACTTCTTTTTCGAGAATAGCAGTGATTGATCTTAAGATTTGGGCAAATCGAAAAGAGCCCTTTGCAAAGATACAATCATATTTTTCTATTGGCTTCCCATCATATAGAACCTGTGCTTCTTTTCCTGTTAAGTTTATTTCAATATTTTTTATGTTTAGTTCATCTACTTCATCAAAGTATTTTTTCATTGCTTCAAAAGTCAATTTTGAACTTATGCTACCAAGGCTTATTATTGCTGCTTTCATAAATTCTCTCCGAGGAATTTGTGGACCAAAAAATTCTTTAAATTTTTTGCTTTCATAAATTCTCTCCGAGGAATTTTTGGACCAAAAAATTCTTTAAATTTTTAGATTTCATAAATTCCCCTCTGTTTTCTTTTTTTCTTCTGTTGATGATTCTTTTGAAGGATCGATTAGAAATCCTTGTTTTAAAATGTTTTGACCTATTAGAACTCGGTATTTCATATGACTTCTGTCTGCAAGTGTGAATTCTGATGTTATTTGTCTGTCACAAATATTAATTTCTGCTTCGATTACAGGTCTAAGTTTTGTTCCATGAGCACTTTTAACTATCATTGATTTAACAATTGGTCCGAGTTTTAGTTTTGATGCAAGTCTTAAGTCAACAGAACTCTTCGTAGCTCCCGAGTCTATTCTGGCAAGTATTGTTTCGTCTATATCTGAACCATTCATCGTAATTTTTTCCACGAGTCCAACTACTGTTTTTTCCATACTAGGAGATAAAAACTTGGAGTTTTTAAAAAGGTTTCTAATATGGGAATGGTTTTGGTTATGTTTTGGTTATTATTCCTTAGTGATTATTACTGGAAATGTTTTTAAATAAATAGTAATTACTATTCTTAAATATGATAGAAAAAACCGATTTATCAGACAAACTAGCAACATCAAAATCTATAAAACCAAATCGTATGAAAACATTTTTGGGTATAGGATTATTTACTTTAGGTGTTCTTTTTCCAAACATAGCTAAAGGTGCTTCAAATGATTATTCTGAAGTGCGTGTCCTTAAACGAGTTTATTCAGCACAATATAAAGAAATTTCTTTAGACTTTCGAGGTTCAGAAGCATTCTATAAAGGTTTGAGGTTCGGTAAAAAAAACAAAACTGTATTCTCTGCATTTTTCAAGACAAGAGAAAATAACAAGACAAGCACACATTCTTTATACACAGTTGGTTGTTCTGGAAAGAACTTTGCTTTGTTATCAGGAAATGATGGAAGTGCATTTCTTGAAAGAGAATGGAATAAATCTTCAGGAATACTGTTTAATAATGTTAAGAACAAGTTTACATTGAATATTATTGATGCAAGTGTTGCTTTACAATACACTTTAAGTGATGCGGATATCGCTCCACTGCTTAGAAAACAAGGAGAAGTTGGAGTTCGAGGATCTATTGGTTCCTCAATAGATGTGAATAGTTTTAATCTAAAAACAACATACGATGTTGAAAGAATAATGACTATGCATCCCAGAACCTTGAAAGGTTATACCGTAAGATGTAGTTATAGTTTCTAATTTTTTTTATTTTTCAGGTCTCATAGTTGGAAATAGAATAACATCTCTTATCGATGCAGAATCTGTGAAAAGCATTACTAATCTGTCCATGCCAATGCCGATTCCGGATGTTGGCGGCATTCCATATTCGAGAGATCTTATGAAATCATCATCTTTTTTTTCAGCTTCTTCGTCGCCTTTTTCTAATTTTTCTTCAGATAGTTTCCAGTTTTCTCTTAATATTTGCGGGTCATTAAGTTCTGAATACATATTTCCAAATTCCATGCCTGCAATTATTAGTTCAAATCTTTCAGTATATTCTGGTTTTGATTTTTTTATCTTTGCGAGACTAGATATTTCTCTAGGATATTCATAAAGGATTGTTGGTTGTACGAATTTTGGTTCGCATTTTTCACCACAGATTTCTGCAAGTATTGCACCAATACCCATTTCAGATGTTACTTGAATTTTTAGTTCTCTGGCAATTTTTCTTGCTTCTTCAATATTTTTAATTTTTGAAAAATCATATCCTGTTTCTTTTTTTACAGCTTGAACCATCGTAATTTTTTTAAAAGGCGCTTTTAAGTTAATGGTTGTTCCCTGATATTTTATCTTTGTTGTACCTGCAACTTTTTTAGCCATGAATTCAAGCATCCTCTCAGTTCTATCCATGCTATCTTCATAATTATCGTATGCAGACATGGTCTCCATCAGAGTGAATTCCGGATTGTGTTTAGTATCTATTCCTTCATTTCTGAAATCTCTGCAAAATTCAAAAACTTTTTCAAAGCCTCCAACAATTAATCTTTTCAGATAGAGCTCATTAGATATTCGAAGGTATAAATTCATATCAAGAGCGTTGTGTTTTGTAACAAATGGCTTTGCACTTGCACCACCATATACTGCTTGGAGTATTGGTGTTTCTACTTCTAAAAATCCTTCTTTTTCTAAGAATTCTCTCATTGAAGCAAATATTTTACTTCTAATAACAAATGTATCTTTTACTTCTGGATTCACAATTAAGTCAACATATCTTTGTCTGTATCTTGCTTCAACATCTTTTAGTCCGTGATATTTTTCAGGAAGGGGTCTTAGACTTTTTGTTAGAAGCTTATAATCCTTGACGTAGACTGTTACTTCTCCCATTCTGGTCTTAAAAATTGTTCCTTCAACACCAATTATGTCTCCAACATCCAGTTTTTTTAAGAAGTTATATTTTGGTTTTCCAAGATCATCTTGCTTAAAGTAAAGTTGTATTTTGCCTGTCGCATCTTGGAGGTCTGCAAATGTTGCTTTGCCCATTCTTCGAAGTATAATTATTCTTCCTGCAACAACTGCTTTGTTTCTTGTTTTGTCTTCTTTTTTCAAATGTTTATATTTTTCTTGTAATTCTTTTGCGTGATTTTTTTGATCAAATCGATACTCATATGGTTCGATGCCTTGTTCTTTGATTTCGTTAAGCTTTCTTATTCTTTCTTTTATCAATTGGTCTTCAGGTAACATAGTTCTTAATTTACTATTAGGATTAATATAAACTTTTCGGAAAAACTTTTTTGAAAAAAGAAAATTCTTTTGACGTAACTCAAAAATAGTTAATGTTTTAAATAACATCTTATTATTTGTTTTTAAGACGCTATTTTGAGTCTCTGAAAATGGAAGATGTTTTAGAAAGTTTGGATTCTTTAAAAAAAAAACTAGATATTAGTTCGAAAGACAGTATTGACTCTGCTCTGGAGAAGATGTATTCTCTTTTGTTGGACGAGAATAAGACTTCTGAAAGCTTAGCTTATGAGCTTAAAATAAAAAATGATTTTTTACAATCCATACTTGATAATCTTTCTATTGGCATTGCGATAAATACTGTTTCTGATGGTAAAATAATCTATATGAATTCTAAGTTTGCAGAGATCTATGGCTGGCCGATGTCCGATTTAAATTCAGTAGATGCATTTTTTGAAAAAGTTTATCCTGATGGTGACTATAGAAAACAAATGCAAAACAGAATAATTGAAGATATTAATAGTGGTGATGTTTCTCGTATGAACTGGTCTGATGCAAAGATAACAACAAAGAATGGTGAGAAAAAAATTGTTTCTGCTTATAATATTCCTTTGAATCAGCACGGGTTGATGATATCAACAGTTCAGGATGTAACTGATAAAACTAAACTGAAAATGGGTGTTTTAGATTTGAATCGTTATTTAGAAACAATAATTGACAGTTCAGGTGATGCGATATTTACAGTCGATACTAATGGATTTATAAAAACTTGGAATGGGGCTGCTGAAACGATTTATGGCTATTCCAAAAAGGAAGTTTCTGAAAAAGATGTTGATTCTCTTCTTAATGTGAAAAGTGATGCACGAACATACAAGAATGTTTTTTCTCTTTTAGAATTAAGTGGTGGTTCATTTCATGAAACTGAAGTTAAACGAAAGAAGAAAGATGGTTCTGAATTTTTTGTTTCAGCGACTTATTCTTTAATCAAAGATGCTGACGAAATTTTAGGTTTGAGCGTTATAGAGCGAGACATCTCTCAAATGGTTTCTGAAGCAAAGATTCTTGGTGCAAAAGATTTGATAACCTCAATGGAACACTACATTCTTAATGCAATAACGCCTATGTTTGGTCGAGCTCAATTATATTTAATGAAAGAGCCTAAGGATTCTGAGGCTAAGAATTTGGCTGAAATAACTATTAATGGTGTTTTAAAAGTAAAAACTATCATTCAATCTCTTGCAAATATTAAACAATATTTGATTTCTTCTTATGGTGATGGGCAGTCAATGATTGATATTGATAAGGAGATTTCGTCTGCTTTGGAAGAAGAAAAGTGTAAATTAGAAAAGTTTTAATTCCGAGATTATAGAATCGACTCTTTCTTCATCATCAGGTCCTATTGCAACACAAGTCATTGTTCCTGGTGCGACAACTGTTCTTCCAGCATCAGTTATTGTTGCAGTTATTAGTCCTTCATCTTTTGCAAGTTGATTGTATTTAAGGAGTTCTTTTAAGTCTGAAACTTTTAATACTATTTTTGCCATTCCTTCCATTCGCCAAAGCTTCACTTTGTCTTTGTCACTTCTAAGAACAGCTTCGACTGCTGCGTGTGCTGCTTGTGCTGCTGCTTTTCCTTTTGGAAGCTTTAAATCTTGACGGATAAGTATGACTTGTTTCATTTTTTTTTTAGTGTTCTATTTTTATTATTTCTCTGAGGACTTTAATCATTGCAAAGATTGAAATAATTATCAAACCCCAGTTTTCTACTGCTTGTGGTAGTCCTGTTTGTATTGTTGCTCTGCCTCTGTTTAAATCAATGATTGCAAGCAAGAACAAGCAAAAAAACAAACCCATCAAAGTTAATAGTCCTGTAATTAATCTTTTTTTGTATACTTTTAGCATTTTATTTTTTGTAAGTTTTTTTAGTATATAAAACTTTAGAAAATTAATTAACCACTAAATAGTGGTTAAAAATAGAAATATTTATAAGTGGATATTATTTACCTGCCAACATGATAGATTTATCTCATATAAAAGAACTACGTCGATATCGTGGAAATGAAAAAGCGGTTAGAATAAATGGAGATAGAAATCAAGTTGCAAATGTTTTAGATAATTTTGATTCTTTTTCTCGTGATGAATTAACTAATGCAATAATGGCCTGTTATGATGGTGAATTATTTGGACATACTATGTGGACTAGAAAATATTCTGCGTGGGGAGGTAGACCTGAGCAGATAACTGTTCATGGACGATTTGCAGAGCAATATCCTCAATTATCTCAACTCAATTTAGACACGGGTTTTCTTTCTTACTTACCTGAATTCATAGAATATGCAAAAAAAGAAAATCCAAGAGACAAAGATCCTTTCATTGTGAGAGAAAAATTCAAAGAACATCTAGGAGCGACAACGCTTTGGAGGGGTATTAGATTAACTAAGAATGAACTAAATTCTATTGAAAAAGAAGGTATTTATTCTTCTTTTTTTAGAATAAATGGTTTGCATTCTTTAATTGAACAATTTGAAGCTAATATTTTATCAGTTTATCCCTGGCAATTGCTTGATAATCAATTCTATGGTAGTGATTCTTTTTCACCTTTCATCTCTGTTTCCGCTAACAAAGATGTTGCAAAAAAAGTAGGAGAAAGCCACTGTTCTGTTTGTAGAAAAACAGGAGAATCTAAAGAATTGTATCTTTTTGAATTAAAAATCCCTTTAATTGATGTTGTAGCATATACTGATCATTGTTTAAAAGTGCCTGATTTATTAAAATTGATGGTGGAACATGAGACTGAAACTTTAACTTCAAATAATAAAACCATTTATCATCCATTGTGGAAAACAAATATTGAACAGTTTATCCTTTACAAAATTAATGCAGACGAAATCGTACAAGTAAACAAGCCATGAATTATACTTATCTAAAATGAACGAAGAAGAATTCCTAAAAGCACTTGGAGTCGACCCAGAATATACAATAATAGTTTCTATTCCAGTCATTGCCTGTGGACAAGAAGATCCTGTTTATGGACACACATATCTTACGAAAAAAGGTGTTATTGTCTTTGAAGAAGAAAAACAAAAAATTTTTTGGACAGAAAATCCGAACGCGACAAATCCTTATGTTGATTTTTTTCTTAAACACTCAGATATTATCAAACTAAAAAATCTTGAGAACACAATAAACAATAATCCGGAAGCATTCGACCCAAAAAGAAGTGACTCAGTATACACAATTTATCCTGATACAGAAATAGTTCCAGCCTTTGACAACTATCACGCAATCATCATGCAAAACCTGTCATTTTTTCAAGGCTTTAGTTTTAAAAAATTAAATGAAAAAATATTCGGAGATAAGGCTGATGAGAAAATATATAATTAAAAACTCATTCTAAAATTATTATAAATATTCTAGCAAAGAAAAAATAAAAGTGCGAGGGATGGGATTTGAACCCACGAACCCACTAAGAGACAGGATTTCTAACGATAAAAATTATACACGCTCAATACGTATATGTCTTTTTTTTTGGGTCTTAAGTCCTGCGCATTTGACCAGACTTTGCTACCCTCGCGAATGTGATGAGCGAGTGGCCCCAAAAATCTTTTTTTTAATTTTTGTTTGTTTGGCTTTTTAGTCAAACTTCAAAAATCTTTGATTTTTGTATGCCCTCGCATTCTTTCTATTGTGATAGATTTGAGTATGTTTAAAAAGTTTTCTTTTTAAAAAGATTTATAAATTATTCATAATTATAGTTTTATATGACAATAGATTATATTGCACATGGTGTAAAACATAACCAGTTTGTTGCAAAACAAGTTGGTGAATACAATGGTGTTGTAGCGTATCTAGGACGCAAGCTTTACGAGGCTCCTAAAATACAGTATAAACAACCAATTGTTATTGAGTTGCAAACAAACTGTCCTAATCATGATTATGATTGGGGTGGACGTAATGGACCTCCTCCATTATAAAGTTGTGTTTAGCGTGAATTTTTTAAGATGTCGATAGATACTTATTTAGATGATGTAAGAGTATGTGTTTCTGATAGTAGACAATACAATCCTTATTTGAAGAAACCTTATGAGACTCCAAGAATTGTTTATAAAGACAAATTAACTGTTGATTTGCAAACAAATTATATGCCTGATGAGCCTCCTCCGCCATTATGATTATTTGGGAGTTGTGTAGATCAATCCGTGTTGTTTGTGCCATTCTTTTGGATTTCTAAATTTCTTTATTGTCTTGTTTTTTGCACCTTTTTTTTTATCGGAATATTTATATACTAGAATAACTCTGGAGTAGATATAAAATAATAATAGGTGATAATAATGGTTGAAGCAATTGGTGGAAATTTACATCTGAAAACGCAGGAATTAACTGAAAGTTTTGTTGTTGCACGTTATCTTCGTGAAAAAATGGAGCTCAGAAAAATTGTTAGGAAAGAAAAACATCTAAACAGCGCTATTGTAAAGCTTCAAAAAGCTGAAAATAAAGGTGACATAGAAAAATTTGTGAAAAACGAAGAAACTAATATTCATGAGATTATTTCGATTATGAGTATTTTTGCTCATCTTACAAAGCATTTAATTTTTGATATCCATAAAATAAAACAATTGCTGTACAAAATGTATGATATTGATATTGCTGCAGTTAAAAAAGGTTTTCCAAAGAAAATTGAGGAAAAACTTATAAAAGAAGACAAAGATGAATTAGCAGAAGTTAATGCGCTATTAAGAATGATAAGCGATGAGTTTGGTGCTTTAACAAAAGAATAAATTTATTCTTTTTTTTTAAATTCTTATTTTTCTGTATCTAATATTCCTTTTGGGAAATAGTCGTTTTTATATTCTTCAAATAACATTAACACTTTTATATCGTCCAATATTTCTTTTAATTCTGTTCTTATCTCTGATATTATATTTTTTAATTCAAAACTATCCTTTGTAAGGACTGTTACACTCAAATCCCATTCTCCAAAACAAGTTTTTAGATATTGAGTGTTTTTCTGAAGTGAAAAATAAGTAAAAAGTTTGTTATATGATTGATTATCAATGATTTTTAGTTTAATTATGATTTTAAATTTGTTTAATCCCAACTTTTTTTCATCAATAACTGCTCGATATCCTAAAATTATTTTGTTCTTAATTAGCTTTTTTATTCGATATATAATTGCATCTGTGCTTAAAGAGGAATTGGGTGCAATTTCAGTTACAGGAATTCTGGCATTATTAGAAAGGTATTTCAGGATTATTCTGTCTTCTTTATCGATTTGTGCTTCTTTTTTTTGTTCATCACAAAAAATCGTTTCTTTTTCGTTGTAACCTAATAGCCTTAGTGGAAATGAATGTTCTTTCATCACGATTGATAAGCTCGTCTTTTTTATTTGTTGGCCATATTCGGTCTTGAGATTGTTTAGTATTTTTTCTGCTTGAACATTGTTTTTTGAATAAAATTCTGAAAGAACATCCCATTCTCCTAAAGATCTTCTAACCCATAGAAACATTTGATGATTTGTAAGGTTTTGTATCAGTTCTTTTTCCACGCTAAAATCACTTAATTGTATGAATAGTTCATATCTTTGATATCCAAGAGATTCAGTGTTAATTAATGTGATTAGTTTTGTTATTATTGCTTTATTCATCAGGTTTTTTATGTTGTAGAATGCAACATCTTTGCTGACTCTTGCTTTTTTTGCAATATGTGATGCTGGTTGTCTTGCATCTTTGCTTAATTCATAGATTATCTTCTTTAATTGTGCATTAATTTTCATATTTACAATAAAGACTAAAATAATATATAAATTCTTCGTTTTTATTGGAAAATTTAATGAAAATATTTATCTAGTTCGAAAATAATCTTTATATTGGCAGCGAAAGAACTGCCGGAGGAAATGAAAATGATAACTAATACCTTAATTAATGATAAAAAATATCATCGATTCGGAAACGTAATATATGTAGATAAACCTACAAATGCACATCTTTATGATATATTTAAACATGCCAAATATGATGATTATATTTTACCGAGTATAACAGGGTCTATGTATATAAGTTCTAACTTTACTGATGGAATGAATTCAATTAGTTCTGCAGTTGATAATATATTAACGCTGAGGAACACTAAAGGAATTTCCAAAACTCTAGATTTGCTGGTCATTAACACAAATTTAATTGGACTTTCTCGGTCTGATGCATTATCTATGTATGCAAATGATTATGGATCTAAACACAATGTTGACTTTTATACTGTTGGATTAGGTCATCCCAGTCTATCTTGTGGAGTAATGTATGGAAATTACTTAGATTGTATGCTCCCTTCAGACAACCCTTCAATTGTTAGGTCTTTTTTACATCACAACATTCCAAAACTTATAGGCTGGTGAAGTGTTTAATCATTGTTTTTTCTTTTTTTTCCTTGTTTTTTTTTCAAAAACTTTATATTCTGTTAGTTCTATAGTTTTGTCATGGTGAAAGTTGTTTCGAATGTTTCTGGCAAGGGTGTTTCTCATAAGTTGTTTTTTGGTCATTCTGATTTGGTTTTTTCTGAGTCTGAGCTTTTGAAGGTTGAGTCTGAGCTTGATTCTTTGCTTTCTCATGTTCGTTCTGCTAATATTTATCGTGTTCGTGAGTTGGTTAAGAAGTTTGTCTCTGAAGTTGAAAAGTTTGTTTCTGAGGTTGAGATTGAGAAGCAGAAGTTTTTGTCTGATTCTCATGTTTTTTTGTCGGGGTTTCGGGATTTGTTTTCTTCTGAGCTTTCTTCTAAGCATTTGTTGGATGTGGATTTTTTTAATAAGCAGATGGAAGTGTTGACTCATGTGTTGAATACTTTTGGTATTTTTTCTCGTAAGGAGGAGTTGCTTTGTTCTAAGCATAAGTTTCAAAAGTTTGTTTCAGGAATGGCTTCTGATGAGGTTTTGTTGAAGAAGCTTTCTTCTGATTTGAAGTTTTCTGGTGATGGTTCTCAGGTTGATGTTTTTAGTTCTTTGATTAGTGGTTTTCAGAACTTATCTTCTTCTGATGTTAAGCGTTTTGAGAGTGATTTGTTGAAGTTTTTGTTGTTTTTTGAGCGTTTTTTTGATTATTCTACTTCTTTTGAGTTGGATTTGGATGTTTTGGTTCGTCGGAAGTTGTTGTTGGTTGATAATTATTTGCGTGTTTGTCGTAAGTTTGGTTTTGATGAGGAGTTGCGTTCTTTGTCTTCTGTCAAGCGTTTGATTAAGGTTGATTCTCGCAAGGATTTGTCTCATATTCGTGAATTGAAAAGCTTTTCCAAGTCATTTAGAAAGAACTTCAAATATCATAATGAGCAAACTTCTTATACATTAGAACGGCTACGAGATATTGTTGGTCTGGAGAGATTTCGTAAAGAAAAAGATTTTCTTCGATTCGTTGCTGAAAATTACACGTTGTTTATTGATATACAATATCACACTGTTTCTTGTTCGGGTGAAACTGAATATTCAGAGTTACTAAAATTAATGTTTGATTGTGATAAGTTTATGAAGAGAACTCTTTGGTTTGAACTATCAAGACTGACCGTTTTTTCACGCCTACAAAAACTTTTTTTGCTTATAAGTAAGGGTGAATTAAAATTTCTTTTGAATAAGGAATCGTTGCATTCATTCATAGATTTCCTTAACAATCATTCTAATTTTTTAGATGAAAACATAGTTGATCATGAAATATTTAATGAAGATACTTGGACTCATATATTGGATCTGTTAAATTTATGGTCTGCTAAAGTTTTTTTTCAAGTTTTGCCTCATATAAGAGCATTCATGAACAAAGATGATCTGCCTTTCTTTGTAAAACTGGTTGTTGCAGACTCTAATCTTTCAGAATCAATGATACAAATCCCTTATGCCATTCAAACTTTTTCAGCTTTGTCAAATATCAAAACTATTTTAACCAAAAAAACTTGGCCTTACATAATAAAAATAGTTTTCATAATAATTAAAAAAAAATATTATGACTCTAAAATATTGTTGAACTTAATTTTTGACTTATTATCTAAACAGTTGCCACAGATAGATGATGGCTTTTTATTGGGTTGTGTGGAGCTTGTAAAATCAATGATTATAACAATAGGAAGTATTGATTCTTACAAAACTTTATTTGATTATTTATTAAATGTTAAAAGTCTTGATAAAGGTTTTCTTTTAAGGGTTTCAGAACTTATAAGGACAACAGGAGGAAAGCTTGTTTTTTGTTACGAATACTACAACTTTCCTTATGATTGTCGTAATCTGATAAAGAATAATAACAAAAAAATATTTGATGCTTTAATTAAGATGGTGAATTACTCTGAACCCTCAATTATTGGAAAAGATAATAGTGTTTTGTTTTATTATTTAGATGAGAACACTGCACCTCTTTTAATCAAAATGGCTAAAAAATATGGTGATAAGTTTCAAGATTTTATTTCTAGTTTATTTTCTGATCCTGGATTCTTGGAACTGTATCCTGAGTATAAGTTTAAATTTATTCTTCTCTTAGACGCATTTCCAGAACAAATGAAACTATGGCTTTGTGACGGTAAATTAGATTATATGCGTGGTTCTGAATCAGAACGTTTGACAAACGATTGGGATTTGGAACATTATATACGTATTAGAAAGATGCTTTATGATTATATTTTAATGACCAAATATGATATGCTTACTCATATAAAATGTGTTCATTCACTATTTAGCTTTTTTTGTAGGCGTGAAATTGGGAAAGGAAGATCTTATAATGATATTAATCCACGAGAATTTGCACTTTTTATGTCAGAATTGAAAAAAAAGGATATAATCGGTCCTTTTGGTTACAATGATATTGTGTTATTAAAAACTGAGTTTGACATAAAGGGGGTTTCCAAGAGGTTTTATTCTGTTCAAAGAGTATCTTCTGAGGGATATTTTATCAAAGAGATTACTCCTCATGGTTTGTCTAAACAGGTTCTTGGTCCTTTTCCTGCTGGAATGCTTTCTCCTTTTATTGAGCCGCGTGAGTGGCGTATGATTTCTAAGATTGATCATGATACTTTTTTGATTTTGCATTCTGTTACTGCTTTTCGTGGTAATGGCTTGAAATCTATAGATGATGCTTTCTTTAATGGTTACTCTCTTTCTGCTTGTAGTATTGCTAAGAACAAAAAATATGGTCAAATTTGGTTTCCAACCAAGAGTGATGATGTGTATTCTATAGGTTTTGTTTTTTCTAAAGGAACAATTTATGATGCTTTCTATATGGATAGTAGAACGAAGCAGAGTCCTCAATCAATTTATTATAAAGTCCCTGGAGCCGTTAATGCTCCCACCAGGGTTCCTGTAAAAATTGCTTTGAAATCAGACTTTGAGCATAATGAGTTGCTTGTTCAAAATTGGGTTCCCGGAGGTTTATATTATACGTTGTTCACACCTCCAGATATTGTTCAACAACTCAAGGTTTTTTGTCTTCACTACAAATTAGGTTTGTATTTTATCAACGAAAATTCCTTTACTTGGACGATTACTTCTTATAAAGACTTGAAGAATTTTGCTTTAAAAGATTATTGGAAGGAAATCACTACTTTTGATCCTAAGGCTACGAAGAGATATAAACAGTTATTGAAAAAGAAGAAAAAAATTAAACCTTATTATCATCATTGGTGTTCTGCTTGATTTTTTCTTTTTATTCTTTTGCGGTTTCCCACATTTTTTCAAAGTAGATTCTATAGCTTTCTGTGATGTTTTTATCTTTAATTCTTATTGCTGCTGGTGTTGGTGACATTGTTAAGAGTATTGTTGTGTTTTGATAGATGTTTATTGTTGTTGGTGTTCCGTATGGTAAATATCTTGGTTTTGTATGTGGAAATAATGACATTTCTTTTAATGATTTTCTTCTTGCTTCGCTGAATATTATTCTTTGTATTATTCCTTTTTCGCTTCTTCTTCGGTGTATGTTTTCAAAGAATATTTTTGTTTTATTATTTGTGCTTGGTTTGTCTCCGCCACCTATCACTAAGAATTCTTCTCCTTTTGAAAGTGTGTTTATCATTTCCTGAAATGCTGTTCTTACTCCTTTGTATCCTTTGAATACTTCCACTTCTGTTTCTTCTAGGTGTTCTGAAAACATTTGTTGTAGTTGTGGCATTAGTTTTTTTAGTTCTTCTTCTTTTTTTCCTAATTCTTCTTTTTTTGTTTGTAGATAGTCCATTAGTCTGTTTGGATTTACTGCTTTGAAGTATTTGGTGTTTGCTTCTTTGTAGTTTGTTACGAGTCCTTTTTCTATTAACTTATCTAGTAGTTCATATATTTTTGAACTTGCTACCTTTGATTTGGAAACGATTGGTCCGATGCTTGAGTTTCCTAGTTCCAGAAGCGCTTGATATACTTTTATTTCTGATTTTGTGAGGCCTATCTCTTCTAATAGTTCTATGTTCATGCTTATCGTGTATTTTCGGAGTTTAAATATCTTTCTATTTATCCCCCTTAATGGGGGGGTTATATTTATATGATTCTATGATACTACTATAGTATGATTGAAATGATGAAATCAAGTCAACCGTCATTGGAAGCAGAGCTTGGAGCTGGAATCAGCTACGTCAGACCAAAAGAAAGTTTGTTTGAACAAGAGAAACAAAATTTAGTTAAGAAATTACTCAGAAAAGGCCTCATCACCCCACAATTTGAGTCCGGAGGAGGCTTTTCTGGTTATAGAGATGTAAGATCTGGCGCTCTTTTTTCAAGTGAAAAAGAAATGCTTGAATGGTATGAATGAGGAGGTATAACTATGACAAAAATATATGTGAGTTATGAATCATTATCAAAGGAAGAACAAACTGGTGAATTAGAAAGATTGTTGGGGTTGACAATATGACTTTAGATGATTTGGATTCCGTTAACTTTGATTCGAATGATTCTCTTGAAGAATGGGAGAAGAAACATGAACAATTACACAGGCAAATGGTTGAAGAAGGTAGACAGTTGTGGTTGACTGATGAAAGTGCTTTTTATAATAAGTATTGCTCTGATTGCACTCTTGGCGATCATGCTGGTTGCCGTTATTGTGATTATATTCCTGATGATGAAAAATGAAAGAGGTGATATAAAATGAGTTTTGACCATGATAAAGAAGTTGAATCTATAATGGACAGTTTGAGTAAATTTCATTACACCAGTAGTGAAAAAAGAGAAATAGCGAAAGAGGTAATAAGAGATAAGTTTGGATCTGATTCAGTGCCTGATTTTGGTTACCACAGAGAAACCGAATCATATTATAAAGATAAACATGGGCATTAAATGATTTTTTTATTTTTTTTGTTGTAGAATATTCAACAACATAGATTGAAATGTGTTGCTGGATTCGAAGAATTAAATATTGATGGAAAATGAAAGAAAAACCGAAAGAAAAACCAAAATTATTGATAGTAGAAGATGACCAATGGTTCAGGAAATCGCTAGAGGTAGTGCTAAAAAAATATTTCGATATTGACCAGGCTGGAAGCGAAGATAAAGCTTTGGAACTTTTAGCAGAGAAAGATTATCTTATAGTCTCAACAGATGGAGCTTTTCCTAAACATGAAGGAGGCTATGTGGGAAATCATGGAGTATTGCATGATAGTGATTATAGAGGCAACACTGTAGCGAAAGCTGCAAAAGAGAAAGGGTCTTTTGTTATTGGACTAAGCACTGAACCTGAAAGGCTTACTGAACCACACATCATCATGTCAAAGAAAGGTTTGGACTTAATGTTTCATGTTAATTATTTGAAGCAAGTAGTTGAAAGACTTGATTATGAATAGTTGGAGAAAAACAAAATGTTAATTGAACAAAAACTTAAGGATTTAGGAATAGAAAAATTGCTGATAGCAGATGACCTGCCTGAAAATATCAATGCTGCAAAAGAATACTTTCAAGGAGTTGATGGTCTAGAAGTTGATTATTGTGATTCAGGGTCTTTAGCAATAGAGAAAATACAATCAAAGGCAAGAGTTGGAGAGCAATATAACTTCATAATGTCAGATATGGAAATGGAGAGTCCGGAAAGCGGCTTGTCTGTGATTAGAGAAGGATTCAGGAATTACACTATTGGAGTGATAGTCACTGGGAGAAATTATAATCAATCAGATACTGCGGCTCACGGACCTAGTACAACTATTCTTCCAACAGTGAAATCTGTAAATGGAAGAAAAAACAAGCCAGAAGTGTGGCAACAATTATTTGAGAAGTCAATAGACCATTATGAAAAACAGGCTCCATTAAGAGGTGCTTTGGAAAGAAGCAAAAAGTATTCTGGTGAAAGTGTCAACTTCAGGCATAGACTTGAGCCTGTTGCTGCAGGAATAATGCCTTTCCTGATAACAATGTATTTGGAAACTTACCAAGAAATAGAACAGGTGATAAACAATGAGTGAAAAAAAATTGAAACTAAAAACTTTAACTCAGTTAATGAGTAGGATACATATTGTTCCAGAAACTGAGTTGACAAAACAATACAATGAAAAAGAGACTAATGAAAATAAGTCCATTGAGTCACAACTCGGAATGGTCAATACTGGTGGATTTGGTCAATTTATTGGTTCTCCTAGTTTGACGGGTGTAGATTTTACTGATAATTATGGACTTGTATTTTTTGACTCATGTCATGATCCGGGATATAATAGAGGTATGAATGGATGTGCTTACACTTCTCAACTCCAGTTGGTTGATTTGAACAAGAAGTTGACTAAATTGATTGTTGAAACTTTTAACTATCGAGGAACTGGAAATTGTCCTTTTAATCACAGAATTAATTTTCAAGAAGGAAAAATTTTGAAAGAAGCTAAAGATAAGATTTTATTTGGCATGAAGTCACATGAAGTGTTGAAATTTCATGAATATGATAAAAAAACAAAACAAAAAAGACTTGTTGAAACTGTCGATTTAGATGATATTAGAAAAAACCAAACAAAAATCGAGAAGTTTGACAAAGCGTTTAAAGAATTAGATAAAGATGCAATAAAGGATTTTTTAAGCGAAACAAACTATTTTACATCTGTTAAAAAAATAACTGAAGACTATGCGCTAGTTATACAAGTAGACCCATATGGTGATACAGGTGTAAGACATGCAAAAACTAAGTTGGTGGTTAGGGATAAAGGAATTATCGATTTAAAATATCACAGCAAGCAGTTTAGTAGTGGATGTGTAACTCAAGGATGTAGTATTGAAGATATTTCGATGAAATCAGAAGATGAAAAAATCCTATTGGAATACACTATAAAAGAAACTGCATCAGTAATACACAGTATGGGTTCTACAAAGAAGACACTTGGAAGAACAAGGCATTCAATAGAGCTTGACTCTGCAGAACTTGGAATTCCTATAGGTCAAGATATAAGATTAAATTCATTGGTAGAAAAGAAAAGGAACAATATGCTTTCTCCAGGGAATATAAACAGCACACCTATAGCTGCTTATGGTTTTCATGATACAGAAAAAGATAGGTTTTCTAAAAACTATGCTTATAGGATAGATACAATCATGTCTAAAGAAAATGATTCAGAAGCATATATCCTAACAACAAAAATAATAGACTTGGAAAACTATACTTTGGATAGAAGAACAATATTTGCTGTGGAACCACAAATAAATGTTTCACTATACAAAGTAGAAGGTTTAGATAGCAATAATCCTTCCTTAAAAGAGATCCGAAGCGTAACAACAGATACTATGGATAGAAAGAAATATTACTTGATAGTAGACATCGAAGAAAAATCAAAAGAATTCATCATACCAAAGCCAGAAATTACATATGATGGAAAAAGTATTGATTTATCTCTAAAGGTTAAAGGAGATGATATGAGTCAGAAAACTATACACTTTGAGATATGAGATATAAAAGCTAATTAGTTAAATAAGTTAGAAAAGGTGATAAAAAATGAGTGAAAAAAAATTGAGGAAAATAGCTTTCATTACCTATAACCGTATAGGTGATGGTCAGTTTGAGAATGGAGTTATAGAAGCCAATGGCAAACAGGTTTTTTTGTCTCAGAACGGACACTTGTCTAAATGGGTTGCTAGTGGAACTGATGAGGAGAAAGAGAAAACAAGAACATCGATGAGCAAGCGTGTTATGTCTGCACTAGATATTATGAGCATGGATGAAGTGTACATATATGTTGGTTCAAAAGGTGGTGAAAAAGTAATTTGCATGAGTAAAGATTTGCCGGTCGAAAAAGTCTCTTATGTTATGTGCGATTGCAATGAAGGTTATAAAAAGAGATTGATTAGAAATATTGGCAATGCTGACTCGAAAATCATTAGTTGTGAGTGTGGTGGAAGAGAAACAATGGCTCGTCTCTTGAAAAGTTATATCTCATAATTTTTTTTATTTTTTAACTTAATTCATTATTGTTGTTGAATCATCTACAACACACCTTTATTTATTGTGTTGTAATCCAACCATGAAATGAGTTATGCAAGAAATAGTATATACAAAACGTGTTTTAATGTTTATAAATGTGTTAGGTATATATATTATGTTTACCATTATTTAACAGGGCAGAATAATAAGGCCGGAGTAATAACTTATTTGGGCGGAATTATAGGATTAAAAGCATGAAATAGATTGAACTATACAAAAATAATATTTGAATTAATGTCGGAGGGGAAAAAATGGAACAAACAGCCAAACAAACAGCAAATCAAACACTGGAACAAAGATTGCCTCTAGTGCTTGAGATAATTCCAGGACAAGCAGCAGAAGGACTTGTAGATATATATGATCCGGGAACGTATGAACAAACAGAACTAAGAACTTTAGTGAACAAAACTTTGAACAAAGAACACGCAGTTGAAGACGCACAAATTGCAACTGAAGTAAGAAAACAATTACAAGGAGGAAAACTTCTATACAACGGAGAAGAGATTCACAGCAAAGCAATAGATTATGGAGTAATTGAGAAAACAACTCAAGGAGAAGAATATCTTTATGTGCGCCTAAAAGCAATTGAACCTCAAGAAGGAGGATATCTTAGATAGTAGGAATATAAGATGAAACTAAACACTGATGTAGTTATAATGAATAAAGGATATTTATATCTTCCACTATTATATGACTCTGATGTGCATGATGATTTGAAAAACAGACCCTTGCAAACTGAAAAAAAATCATCTTTACTTATAGAGTCTGAAAGTGAACAATTCATCAAAACTCTAAACTTAGACTCTTATGTCAAAAATTATGAACATATATGTCCTAAAGAATATAAACAAATTCATGATAAATATTTTGGGCAATTCGAGATTGGTGATTGGAAAAATAAAGCCGTTAACCACAGACTAGACGAATTGATAACAGATGTTCTACCACAGTTTGTTCAAACCCGAGTTGGACTGAAACGACGAAAACTAACAAAAATTGAATTAGTTGATTTAATCACATCTAAATGTAAACTAAGTAATGCTTACGGGAAGAAAGACAATGATATTTTCAAAGTTGGGCTGCTTGAAAATTCAATTCAAGAATTAGAATATACAAAAGAAAAAAATGATGTGCTGCCTGAAGGTAAGATAAGGTCAGCAGAATTTCAAGATTATATGAATAATGAAATAAAAAATTATATTTTGAGAAAAGAGTTATCAACTTTGAAAGCTGAGTTAAAAGAACGTAAAATTCTTGCTGAAAAAAACCAATTATACTTGACAGCACTAGATTATATACAACAAAATGGCATAGAATTAGATGGTTTTGGAATTAAACCTTATGGAAGTGAATGGATTGTATTTGTTAATACAGGTGAATATGCTTTGAAGGACTTTGACGGAAGGATATATGCATTTCCAAATGCTTCTGTTGCTGTAAGAATATCAAATAAAACCATTAACGATCCAAGAGTTTTAAATAATTATAAACACCCTTTTTTAAGTGCACATTGTTCAGATCAAAAAATTTGTACTGGAAATACATGTTCTCCAACAAATTATTCTTCAAAAAATCTAGTTACTGCATTATCCATTGGTGTGAATACTTTACTATACGGATATTTTAACAAAGAACATTTTGGTGGTTATAATTCTCTAGATGGGAAAATTCATCATGGTAATGGCAGGTATATTGATTTTGAAAATTATCATGTTTCACCAAACAATCCTAAAATAAAATCTGGAAAAATAAATATAACAAATAGTTTCATGAGACGATGATTAATCTAAAACAACTAAAAGAAGAACGGACAAAAGAAAGAGAAAAAAAATCTTTGAAAAAACCATTAATCAATATAATAATGGATTTTATGTCAAAGAATAGTGATTTTGACAAAGACTATGATTTCAACAAATTAAAAAATCCAAGAATACGCGAAAAAGAAAATGCAGTCATATCCTTGAATTCAACCAACGCCTTTTGTCTTTATGAAAGCTCACTTTTTGAAAAAGCAAAACAATTTACAGAAGAAGTTGGCGAACAAATTCTTGAAACTGTAACTGAACTAAATGAATTCTTATATTCAAGGTTTTTGCAACCGATGAACTCTCCTCAAAAATTATTAGCAAATGTGAATCATCAAACAATAGTTGAGTATTATCTTGCAAAAGAAAAGTTAATAGAGTTAAAAAAAAATGTTAAAGAAGAAAATAAAATAATAAAGCAGAAAAAAGAAGAGGGTCTGCGAAACCTTGCACAAACTGTTGGTTTTGAATATTCAAAAAGCAGTCGAAAATACTTTGCAAATCTCAAAGAAAAAATTAAAGTAGAATATCTAAGAGTACTTTTGAAACAAAAAGAAGTTTCGATTGATGGTGATTGTAAATCAATAAGTGATGTTATAAAACAATGCACAGAAGAACAGCTCTGCGAATTATTTACTTCAAGAAAAGAAGCAAAAGTTGAAAAATATTTTCATAGAGCAAAAATCAGTTTATCATCCATTGACAAATTGATTCATGATAAAATCAAAAAACAACCAATAATCTCAAAAAAAGAAGATTATATTGACCAAAAAGTTAAGATTTATCCCGGAGGATCAATAAGCGGTCATAGTTATGATAGGGGCAGTTGCTCACATAAGATGCCGGCCGGAAGTATTGGAACAGTAATCTCTTGTGACTCAAAAGGGTTTTCGCTGCAGATGAATGGAGAAAGATGGACTGTGACTCCAAGAGAAATTAAACTTGTTGAAAGCAATAATATTCAAGAATATCTTAAACACATTCCAAAAAAAGTAGTTGATTCATTTTATAAGAATGATTTTTCAATTGTTCAAAAAGACTTGTCGCAAAAATATAGACCATATGAAAAGCAGTTACAAAATTTTCAAAATGAAATTAAGAGTCTTAATAATTTTCTTTCAAATGCAGAACAACTGATTATAAAATATGGGGGTAAAAAATGAACGATACAATGCCACGAAGTAGAATAGAAGAAAAACTTTCCAAACACAAAGAAGACTTGATGGGTGAGAGTGTTTCAAAAATCATGGAATTTAACAAGAGACCTATTGAGATAAAAGAATATTTGGATCAATACATCATAGGACAAGATGAAGGAAAGAAAGTTTTAGCAACAGCAATTGCTTTTCACTATAAAAGACTTGGAACCGCTATGAAAAAAGAAATAGAAACAAACGGTGGAGATATAGCAAAGGCCTTGAAGAATATTGAAACACCAAAAGCAAACATCATGTTAATAGGGCCTTCAGGTGTTGGAAAAACCTACACTTCAGAAATTGCTTCAGACATCATAGGAGTTCCTTTTGTAAAACAAGACATGACCAAATTCAGCGAAACAGGATATGTTGGACAAAACGTAACAGACATATTAATAGATTTATATGTGAGTGCAGATGAAAACCCATTCTTAGCACAAACAGGAATAGTATACTTGGATGAGATTGATAAAATTTCTGGAAGCGCAGTTGTTGGCAGGGATGTGAGTGGAAAAGGAGTTCAAAATGGATTATTAAAAATTGTTGAAGGACAAGAGAATAGAGTGGGTGATGCAGGACTAATGCTTTCAACAAAGAACGTCTTGTTTATTGCAAGTGGAGCTTTTGAAGGAGTGGAAAGAGTTGTTGAAAACAGGTTGCGAAGACAAAAAGTCGAGCAGAAAAGAAACTGGAAAAGTTACTTATCAACAGAAGACTTGGTTGACTATGGTATGGAAAGGCAGTTAATGGGACGATTTCCGGTTAAAGTTGTTTATGACCAATTAACTTCTCGAAATCTTTTTGACATAATGAAAACCTGTAAAAAAAGCCCTTTACATTCATACCAATCAGACTTTAAGGCATGGGATATTGATCTTCAGATAGAAGATGACGCGTTATCAGAGATTGCAAGATTTGCAGAAGTAGAAGGCACTGGTGCAAGAGGTTTAACAGGAATATTGAATAAAGTGTTACTTGAAGAAATGTACACTCTGCCTGGAAGTTATCAGGGAGAATTAAAGATAGGAAAAGATTATGTTACAAGGAGGTTACAGAATGAATAGAATAAATAGTTTATCAGAACTAAAAAAATCAGACATTACAGAGATTATTTTGGAATCTTTGCCACGAAAAATACAAATAACAGAATATGCTAAAGACAAGGCTTATGAAATATCTAAATTAGTAAGACAAAAGTACTATTCAAGTTATGAATGGTATAGTTTTACAATAGCCAACAAAGATAACCCTGAATTAATAATTGATGTTGGACTTGGTAAAAACGACCAAAACCTGCTGTCTTATTGCAAAATAACACCCGAGAACATAGATAAGTTTCGAGAATTACTTTCAGATGATTTGGTTATAAATGGTTGGTTACACTCACATGGAAACCTTAATTTCAGGCATTTTTCAGGAACAGATGATAACAACCAAATAACAGTGTTACGTTATGTTTATTCGCTTTTGAAAAAACCAATAATGAAAAAAGAGATTCTAATTAAAGATTTGTCTTTACTTGTGGCAAATGAGTATACAGATGATGATTTAATTAAAGGTAGTGTTACAGCAATCACAGACAACAAAATTGATTCTCTTAAATTTCTTCAAACAATTTACGGGGGATTTTCATATGCAATAGTTATTGGTGATGAAGGATGGCATGAACAAGAGATATATTATTTGCAAAAACCTCTGTTTCAAGATGAAAAAATAACTAAGATTGTAAATCCGGAGATTGAAATAATAAAAACTGACCAAGTGTTTACTTGGAAGGACAAATTCGCGCTTCAAAAAGAAATAAAAGAAAAAATTCAACCTACACATGTTGGTTATAGGTATAGACACTATGGCGGTAAACCACACCCATTCTCATTTTTTGGAATTGGTGGCTTTGGAAAGACGTCTTCAAAAAAACATTTAAAAAACTACTCACCACAACCACAAAAAAATAACTTAGGTGATTTTTATGAACGAGGAACGATTAAACCGCCAATTGATGATTGATGGCTGGAACCAGAAAAAACTAGACCAATCAAAAATAAGAATTGTTGGTGATAATGAACGATTAATATCGCTTTACGCTTTATCATCAGCAGCTTTGGGAATTGGAAGTCAAAGAATAATTGCACCTTCATTAGATAAAAAGCTAATTAATATTGCTGGAAATTTAACTGAACAACTTGACTTGTCCCATGTTAAAGGTTATATGACTAATCCTGAGGTTTCAAATATTTTTAGTGAATCAGACTTAACAGTTCTCATGATAAGTTATAGTTTGGCAGAGAAGATTATTTTAAACAAGTCGCAAGGAAAGTCTAAGGTTTTAATTGCTCACACAAATGATGAAGGATTAGAACTATTTACTTATAAGCCTGGTAGAGAATGGGCTGAACTTGAACAAATCATTTCAAAACAATCATTTCCTCATAAATACACGAGTGATCCTGTTATTGACATAATTGCTTCCGGAATTGCGCTTGAAGAAACCAAGCGTGAACTAATGAATAATAAGTCTTCAGAAAGCATTATTACTTACAAACGACCTGTGCTTAACGATTATCCTTTAAATCAAAAGATATTAGTTGTTGGTGCTGGCGCACTTGGAAATATGGTTGGTTTGGGACTTGCTTATTCTGGTTTTAAAGATATAACTTTTATGGATCCAGATATTGCTGAAATCACAAATCTTAACAGGCAAATATTGTTATATGCTGGTGTTGATAAGAATAAATCAGAAACACTTGCATTAGAATTAAAATCTCTTTTTGGAATAAAACCACGTGCAATTGTTGGTTATTTAAGAGCTAAAACTAATATTTCTAAATATGATGTTGTTTTTGATTGTGTTGATAACTTCGAGTCAAGAATAGTTATGAGTGAGAAATGTAAGCAGGAGAAAAAAATTCTGATAAGCGGAGGAACAAATATTGAAGCAGGACAAGTAATAACTTATGTTCCTGAACAGAAGATGAAAACACCTGCTGAGTTTTTAGAACTCTATAAAATTGTTAATGACAGAAAAAAAGAGTACAAAAGAGAGCGGGCTTCTTGTGTTTACCGCCCAGACCCTTCAGTTATTATGACTAACCAAATTATTGGCGGTTTCATGGTTGATTCCTACAGACGAATTCTATCCGGTGACAAGCCAATAAAAGTATTTTATGAATCAAACAGCGATTCAAAAATTGAAGTTGTTTAATTTTTTTTGGATTATGTTTATTTTTTAAATCCAAAAAATATTTATATAATAACTTCCAAAACTATTGTTGATGAAAAAGAGGAATACTTTAGATACTCGTGTTGATGAAGTGACTGTTCTTGCAAAAGAGCGCACTCTTCTTGCGGAGGAACGAACGTATCTTGCTATTGTTAGAACTGTTGTTGCAATCCTAGCGGTTTTCGTTGCGCTTTTTAAGTTTATGATATCAAGTGTTTTTTATTCTAATTTTTTAACTTTAATTTTAGTTCTTCTGTCTGCAATAATTATTTTAGAACAACTACATCGTTATCATAAGTCTAGTCTTAAATTAAAAAAGTTAGAACAACTTTTAGATTGATTATTTCTTTGCAGGTTTTGCGTTTTCCCACATTATTTTAAAGTAGCTTTTGTAGGCCTGTGCTGCTGCTTTGTTTTCTATTAGTATTCCTTCAGGTTCTGTTGTCCATATTATGATTGCTATTTTATCGCCGTAGATATTTGTCACTGCAGGGCTTTCTTCGGTTTGTGGAAGATATCTGTATTCTGTTCTTTGGTCGTCCAGTTCTGTTCTCCCTTCTCTGATAATCATTTTTGTTTTGATGTTGTTTTCTTTTTTTAGTCTGTCGAATTGCATTGCAAATTCTGGCATTTTCACAGAGAATTGTCCTTCGGAACCAAACACCATGTTATCTTGGCCTGCTCGAGCGATATCCAGAAATATTGATTTGACGCCTTTTATGCCTTTGAATAGTCTTACTTGTCCTTCGATTTTTGCAGCTTTTCTTCTTGCATCAAGGTTTGGAAGTATTGCTTTTATGTCTTCTTCTTGTTCTTTTACATATTCAAGAAGTCTTTTCGGACCTGTAGCTTGGAAACATTTCACATCTCCAATCATTACATATCCAACTAATCCTTTTTCAATCAGTGATTTTAGGGAGTGGTAACAGCTGCTTCTATCAATCTGTGCAATCTTTGCAATTTTTCCGGCTTTTTTCTGACCGTGGTCATTTAGTGTTAGATAAACTTTGATTTCATTTGGGCTAAAACCCATTTTTTCAAGAACTTGTTCTGGTGTCATTATATTAGACTTATTTTTATAATATTTAAATCTTTCTTTTGTTGTTTATTTTTCTACAACGAACTAGTTTTTTAGAATGTTAATATCTAATTTTTTTAGGTTTTTGTAAAGGTTATAGAGTGGCAATCCGACAATATTAGAATAGCAACCTTCTATTCGTTCGATAAATATTGCTCCGAGCCCTTGAATACCAAAAGACCCTGCTTTGTCCATTGGTTCACCTGATTTGATGTAACTTAGAATCTCTTCATCACTCATTTTCTTTATCTTTACCTTACTAACCTCAAAATCAATTATTTTTTTGTTATTTTCAACATCAATTATACAAACGCCCGAGTATATCTCTAATGTTTTTCCTGATAATAGCTTGAGCATTTTGTAAGCATCTTTTTCATCAAGTGGCTTTCCGAGTTTTTTTTCTTTGTAAACGACGAATGTGTCTACGCCAATAACTACTCCTTCTTTGACCTTTTTAACCACATCTTCTGCTTTTCCTTCTGCAAGTTTCATAACTAACTTTTTTGGTGGCAGCTTTAGATTCATATTTTCTTCATAATTGCTTGGTATGACTTCAAATTTTAATCCTATTTGTTGTAATAACCCTTGTCTTCTGGGTGATGTAGATGCAAGTATGATTTTTCTTTTCATGATTATTTTGCTGGTTTAAATGTATATAAATGTTTCTGTAGATGAATTTTCTACAACTAACTTTTATAATTAAATCAAAATTTTTATATAAACTAGGTGATAATATGTTTTCAGAAATGATTGAAAAAGACGCTAAAACCATTGTTTTGGAGCAAACAGCCTTTCTTAAGGTTCTTTTTGGAAAGCTTCGTGATGAAAATACTAATATTGAACAGTTCAGGTTTGCGGCTGATAGAATAATTTATCTTTTGCTTCAAAGAGGTTTTGATTTTATTCCTGTGAACCCAAAAATGGTGCATACAGCAACAGGATTTGATGTTGATGCTTGTGAGTTCAGCCAAGATTTTTGCTCTGTTGCAATTCTTAGGTCTGGTGAAGCAATGGAAAAATCTCTTTTAGACTTATGGAAAACGACTATTCTTGGAAAAATTCTTGTACAGAGAGATGAAGAAACGCTTGAACCAAAGTTTTTCTTCTCAAAGATACCAAAGGATATTTCTAAACGACATGTTTTTCTTCTTGATCCGATGCTTGCAACAGGAGGCTCTGCAGGTATGGCGATAAAGCTTTTGAAAGAGCAGGGTGTGTTGGAAGAAAAAATAATTTTTGTTACTTTAATATCTTGTCCTGAGGGAATAAATCGATTAAGAAGGGAGTATCCAAATATTAACATAATAACTGCTTGTATTGATGAAGGGCTTAATGATAAAGGTTATATTGTTCCGGGTCTTGGCGACTTTGGAGATAGATATTTCGGTGTTTAATAATTTCCAATTCTTATTTTGTTGTTGAACATTCTACAACAAAGTTTTATATATATTTACTAAGTAGTAGTACTAAAATGAACGACCACCAAAGAATAAGACTATATGAACTAGCCAAAGAACTGGCTGACGAAAAACAACGAAAAAAAGAATAAAAAAATAAAGGAGGCGAAAAAATGACAGAAATAACAAAACTAACAGAACCGCTGGTAAACATGGTGCTGTCAATAAGCGCAACAGAATATGTAAAAACAGTTGGAAGAGACATGACATGTTACACAGCTAAAGGTGTGGTAGTAAAAGAGATAGATTATAGAATTACAAAAAAAGATGAAAAAGAATATGTAGTTTCTGGTCTACCTGAAGGAACAGAAATAATAGTGAATGCACAGGCAGTAACTGATCCTGCATATAACATACAAAGACAAATATACTTTGGAACAGCACTGATACGAAAAGAGTAAATCAAAGAAGAGGTAAAAAAATGATAGAAAAACTTGATATGATAGTAGAACAATGTAAACAGATAGAGAAAGATGGACTTTTAGCAACGCATGTAAAAGAAGTAAAAGAATACATGAAAACTGGAGAACTGGAGAAAGCATATGACCTTGTAATCAAACAACATTTAGGCTCGGAGCCGGTATGTAAACCCGTATGCAAGAGTCTAGCAAAAGAAATGATAAAAACTGCATGGACAAAAGAATTTGCAATGAAAGGTGCAACAATAATGCACTTTGCATACGGAATAGACAGAACCGTCAAATCCCTTTACAAACAATCAAAGAAATTAGTTAGAAGAGGAGCAACAGGTACAGCACAAATAATGACTGAAGTTGCAAAGAATTATGTCTTTTAGATGAATAAATTATGATTAAAATGCAAGCAACAATACAACTAACGAATAAGAGAACAATAAATAAATTATCAATCCAAAAGAATGATTTTCTCAGATCAATAGATGATAGTATTACGAGCGTGAGAATTAAACTATCAAGCTTGACTAACGTGAATATATCTGATGATGAGATGCTTGCAAAAATACTAGGCCTTCCAATTAAACAGATCGAGAACTACGGAACTTTACAATGTCAGTTGACACAAAACCCAAACAACAAAGAAATTGTTTACTGCGAAGGACCAAGCATTACTTGCGAATATAGAGCAAAAAATAATGTTTGCAAATATTTTGAAATGGAGGTAATTTAAAATGAATAAAATCGACGAATACAAACTTGAGAGAATAATTGAACTTATTAGACTTTCAAAAAAACCAGGTTTTATAACTAATTATATTAAAGATTGTAACATGTTAGAAGACCAAAGACTATCAATGCACCCTGATTCTGAAAACCTATTCAAATTAAGAGAAATCATGCGAGATATAGGACTAAGAGAAAGAGATGGTTTTGGAATAGAACCGACAAGAGATAAGAAGACATTGATAGTTGTAAGGGCGCATTATGATAATCATGGATTTATCGGTGAAACACAACAAGGATATCTTTCATTAGGAAAAGACAAGCGTTACCACTTTGATGGTCAGGATCCTGCTGTGAAAGAAGCGATAAATGAATTTTATAAACAATAAACTATATATTTAAAAGAATAAATGTGACCTTAAAGCAAATCTTAGGGGATGAAATAAAGTGAAGTTGGAAGAGTTTATAAACGAATGCTACAAATTGGCAGGAATAAAAGACAAAGAGAAATATGCATCCAGAAATCTTGACAATGTAGGTTTTCATCTTGAAAACTTAGCAGACCCGATTAAATCAAGGAACTTAATAATTGAATATGCGATGCCTTCAATAAGATATGAGATAAGAAGAATAAAATCACCTTGGAGAGATGATTTTGGCGACACTAACATGATTGATGTGCCTGTCTTGATAACGAACGGAGGCATAGGATTTATTATTTACTGGAAATACAGAGACATAATGAAATATGCATTAGAAAATCTCAATCCTGACGAGAAAGAAGAAAATGTTATAAAAAAAGGATTGGCAAAAATAGCTATGTGGGAGAAAACGTGTGAATCAATGATTGAATTTTAAGAATTAGACAATATGAACTTTTGAGAAATAAAATGAAAAATATGGGTTGCTAATTATAGATTTAATGAAATTTTTTGCTTACTAACTTATAGGCTTCACGAAAGGGAACTCCTTTTTTAACAAGTTTATAAGCTCCTTCTGTTGCAAACAATTCCTTAGTCATAGCTTTTTTGCAAGCATCTTTATTGACCTTTAAATTACTAATTACCAAGGTCATTATCTCTAAGCAATCTTTAGTTGTGTCCACAGAATTAAACAAAGGCTCTTTAACAAGTTGCAAATCACGATTGTAGCCTGACAGTAGGTTTGCGATCAGGTTTTGAACCTTAAACTGTTCTCCCAGAACAACAGAATATTTTGCACGCACAAGTTCTAAAACATCAGGATTCTTTTTTTGTGGCATTATAGAGCTTCCTGTACAAAACTCTTTTGGAAGTGATACAAACCCAAATTCTGACATGTTAAAAAGCATCAAATCCGAAGATAGCTTGTTTAATGTAAACATCACCTGCGATAATGCATGAATGATTGCTGCTTCAAATTTTCCACGGCTCATCTGACAATAAATAGGGTTGTCAATAATTTTTGAAAAACCCATCTCTTTTGCAGTCATCTTCTTATCAACTTTAAACATGGGAACTCCAAATCCCGCAGCACTTCCAAGAGGTGATTTGTCAATGAGTTTTAATGCGTCTGCAACAATGATTTTGTCATCTTTACATGCAGATGAAAAACATCCCAGCCAATCCTTAATAGTTGTAGACATCGCTTTTTGCATGTGGGTATACCCCGGAATTTCTATTTTACCGAATAATTTGATTTTCTCTGACAGACTTTTTTCAAGGCTTGAGATTAATTCAACTATTTGTTTTAATTCTTCTTTTTCATACAAACGCATTGCAGTTAAAACTTGATCATTACGTGAACGTGCAGTATGAATCTTTTTTCCGATACTCCCAAGAGCTTTCTCAATTGCTGTATGACAGTCTTCATCTTCAACAGTTATTTTTACGCCATCAACCAATAGTTTTTTTAATCCTTTTACAGCAACATTTAATTCTTTTTTTGACAACACTCCAATTTCATGTAACATTTTGGCATGGGCAATGGATGCGAAAAGGTCATATTTCACTAGTTTTTGATCTATTATGTAATCATTTCCAACAGTAAATTTTTCAACCTCTTTGTTGACATCGTATCCTTGGTCCCATAACTTTTTCATAATTTCACCTTATATTTTATCTAATCAAAGTACTTTTTATTGTGCTTATCAAGTATCGCTTTGTTTGCTTTTAAACGTATAGCGTTGATTTTTATAAATCCTTCTGAATCCTGCTGATTAAATCCGCCTTCAATGTCCATACTTGAAAGATCTTTGTCGTATAATGAGCTTGGTGATTCACGACCATTTATTATGATATTTCCCTTGTAAAGAGTCAAATAAACAGTTCCATCAATCATTTCCTGACTTTTATGCATTGCACTCATTAGGAAATCCATTTCAGGTGAGAACCAAAAACCATTGTAGACTATTTCTGCGAATTTTGGGCTTAGCATATCTTTTAAACGCATGACTTCCCTGTCCATTGCTATTCCTTCAATATCTTTATGTGCGGTCATAAGAATTGTTCCACCGGGTGTTTCATATATTCCACGGCTTTTTATTCCTACAAAACGATTTTCAACCATGTCAACAACACCAACTCCATGTATTGATCCAAGTTTGTTAAGATACATGAATAATTCTAAAGGCTTTTTTTTCACAGTTCCATCATCAAGATTTTTTACTTTTATAGGAATCCCATCTTTGAATTCAATAAAAATTTTAGTCTCTTTGTTCGGCGTTTTTTTAAGAGGATTGCAGTATTTAAGCATTTCGTCTCCTGCAGGTATCATTGGGTCTTCAAGAATTCCTGCTTCGTGGCTTATGTGCATGAGATTTGCATCTTCACTGTATGGTTTTGCTTTTGACTGTGATATATTAATCTCGTTTTTTGCAGCATAGTTTAGAAGGTCTGTTCGTCCTTTAAATTGATCCAGAAATTCTTTGTTCTTCCATGGCGCAAAAACATTAATTTTTGGGTCTAAAGCATAGTATGTTAACTCAAAACGAACTTGGTCATTGCCTTTGCCTGTTGAACCATGAGATACTATCTTTGCATTTTCCATGTGTGCAATTTCTATTTGTTTTTTTGCAATTAAAGGTCTTGCAAGACTTGTTCCAAGAAGATATTTACCTTCATATATTGCTCCTGCTTTTATTGCAGGAAAAATATAATTTGTCACGAACTCTTCTTTTAAGTCTATAATGTAGACTTTTGAAGCACCTGTCTTTAGTGCTTTTTCTTTTATTGCGTTGAAATCATCCGGCTGACCGACATCTGCAACATAAGCTATTACTTCATAGCCTTTATTGACTAGCCACTTCAGTATTACTGATGTGTCGAGTCCTCCGCTGTATGCAAGTACTATTTTTTCTTTTTTCATTATTTGTTTCATAATCAAGATGTTTATATGTTGTTTTATAAATTTATCGTCCAAAAATAAACATTTTTAACAAATTTGTTTGAAACAAAACATTTAAATAGTTGTTTTAATTATTGGTTGATATGAACTTGACAAAAATAACTGAGCAATACATACTTGAACACTCAAGCATAAAAGATTCCCTCAAAAAAGGATTGATAAACTATTCAAAACTAGCAAGACAAATAATAAACGACGCAGAACTAAAAAAAAAGGATTTTGACGCAGTGCTAGTCGCTCTAAGAAGGCTTGAAAGAAAATTAAAGAAAAAACAAAGTTTTGAAAAACCAATAAAAGAATTATTAAAAAATACTAAACTAGAGATAAAAAACAAGATGATGGTTTGTATTCTGGAAAAAAGCAAGTTTCACGATTCCATGATAGAACTACAAAAAGAAATTAAAACTTTGAGCGGGGAAATACACATTATTGAAGGCGTGCAGGCAATAACACTAATCACATCACAAGAATTTGAAAAAATGATAGACAAGTATTTCAAGAATAAGATAATAAAAAAAACCACTGAATTGATTGAAATAATACTTCGAAGTCCAGAGTCACTTGAAGAAGTTCCCGGAGTAATGGGATATCTATACTCATTATTTTCAGAACAAGAAATAAACATTGTAGAAACCATGAGCTGCTGGACAGACACGATATTTGTGATAAAAGAAAAAAATCTAGAAAAAACAATTAGACTGTTGAGTTTCTAAAAATAAAAAAATTAGGAAGAGTTTTTAGATATCAACAACTTAACTTTTGTTTCATCAATTCTTCCTTTTTTCTTAAAAAAAGTTCCGACTATTACAGCATCTGCAAATCTGGAAAGCTCTTTAATGTTCTCTGGCGTTGTACCACTACCGACAACAATTATTGCTTTCGGTAAAGCCTTTCGCACTCTTTTCAAATCATCAATAACAGGTGAGTCTCCTGTACGCTTACCAGTAATTATGAGTTGATCTGCTTGGAAGTCAATAGCTTCCATCGCTGAATCCTCAATTGCTCTGGTTACGAGGTGTCCTGCATGTTTAACTTGAACATCTGCTAATATACCAATATTTTCAGCATCTAACTTCTTCCGATAACTAATCACATTGTAAGGCTCACCTTCAATTATTCCTGAAGCAGTAACTGCAGCCTCAATGAATATAGGTACTCTGACAAATGTTGCACCAACTACTTTAGCGATTGCAAGAGCTGCCTTATAATCATTCCACAACACACAAATGCCAATTGGAATCTTGACTGCCCTTTTGACTTCAAGAGCAACAGCTGTATACGCCGCAATAATTTCTGCACCGACTTTTTTTGTATGCGGATCATCATAAGTGTTCTCCAAAAGTATTGCATCAACACCGCCTTTTTCCAAAGCTTCTGCATCCTTCAAAGCATTATCAACAACCGATTTCATTGTTTTATGCTGTGGATAACCAGGTAATGAATCCAAATGTATCATTCCAATAATTTTCATCTTAAATCACCTACGTGAGTTATGTATTGCTCAATATTCTGAACTGCCTTTCCAGATTCTAAAACTTCATTTGCTCTTTCAACTCCTTGTTTTAAAGTTAGACCATGAGCTAAGTATTCAATTATTGCAGTGTTTGCAAGAATTAAATTTTTCGGATGCCCTTTTATTTTTCCATAAAGAATCTGTTTACTGAACTCTTTCTTATCACCCCGAGGTTTAATGTCTTCATAACTAGCTTCTGGAAGTCTGAAATCATCTGCGAATAATTCATAACTACAAATTTCACCTTTATTTAACTCCGCAACAATTGTTCCACCAGGTAATAAAGAAATTTCATCCATTCCACCATTACGATTCTTATCAGCAAAACCTCTGACAAATAATCCATGTTCAACATTTGTTAATCCTTTTGCATTCAAAATATTATATGCTTCAGCAACAGTTTTTGGTTCAATCAAATGATTAACGCCAATAATCCTTTTTTTTACTAAATCTGGATTTACAGGGTTGGTTATAGGACCAATAATATCATTCATATGAGCTAAGTGAGCAGACAGATGGGATTGCACATGAATTAGTTTATACTTTGTATCCAAAGCATCTGTGTAACCAAAGTTGTACTTTTCTACTCCTTGCTCGACAATTTCTTTATTGGCAAAAAGATTAACGCCAAGATACTCAAGAAAATCGCTACTGCCCACAGAATCAGTATTACCTGGTGATCCGTGTTTGCAGAAAGTAATCCCATCTGCAGAAGCGATTATCGCTGCAATAGAACTTACATTTGGTGTTTTGAAAAGATCTCCTCCCATACCACAATTATCCATGACATAATCTGTTTTAGGGTTCAAGAATTTATTTTTTGAATGTCCAATATCATAATCAAATATTGCTGCACAAATACCTGCAATCTGAGCACCAGCGCCAACTTGTCTGTAAGTTTCCTTGTTATGGAATGAACAAAGAGCTGCAATACTCTGCTTCTCTGTAATGTTTTTATCAAAATCAAATATTTTTTGAAGATACTCACTGTAATTATAGAGTGCAAATACACCTAAAGCATAGGCTTCTTCAAATCCTAAAGGCTTATTTCTGTAAGCTTTTTTTTTCAATAATAAATTAACGTTAAAATCTTTCATCAAACTTTGTAATTCATTTCTTTCGAATAATGGTTTTCTTAAATTAGTATCATTTTCATTTTTCATTTGTATCAACCTCCATTGATTATTTTTTTAATTAAAAAACTATGAGGTTGACACCAAGATCCAAACAATAAACCTTTGAAAGATATAGTTGTGACTACATAAATTGATTTTAATTTACGGTTGCCACAGGCAACCACCTTTATTATTTTTTGGTTGCATATTATTTAGGTTTATCTTATTCTTTTTAAAGTTTTCCATATTTTTTTTTGGAAATCATTTTTTTATTTTAAAAAGTTGTTTA
>Ga0180007_10000965_pt1 | contig 42059 bp, 41 predicted proteins | sample MM_PC_MetaG_FD_121122 | JGI IMG/M metagenome (GOLD analysis project Ga0180007, IMG submission 121122) | Groundwater microbial communities from the Aspo Hard Rock Laboratory (HRL) deep subsurface site, Sweden - MM_PC_MetaG | ecosystem: Environmental > Aquatic > Deep subsurface > Groundwater... | reverse complement strand
TATAGCATTTTCGTTGATTCTGATGACGATAGTAGCCTCAGCTACTTGAGGAAGAAGAAGCAAAGAAAATGCATAAAAGATGCCATAAGTAGCCATTGCCCTTATTTCGCGACAAGTCTACTATATAAAGATTGGCCACCAGAGCATTCAGAAAAGGATTTTTGCTCATATAGGCGTTAGCATAGATGTTTTATGATCATTTTTCAATGGGACTCTATGGTTTTGATGAATAATTATTGGGCTTCACTTAATTGTTAAGAATTGGTAACTTTTAAGTTTCCAATCCGTCAACTCTTCCACATACTTAGTCAAAGATTTGGTTTTAAGATTGGGGCGCTTGAAGCCCAGAGTTTCAATTAGATCAGCCAAAGCCTCTACTACCTGAGATTGAGGTCGCTGTTTTAAGATCAATTGCCTAATATTCAAAATGTCTTGATATTGTTTTTGATCAATCTCTTCTTCCACAAAAATTCGATTAATAATCTCCAAAAACTGGAGTAGTTGTTTGACAGTTTTGAGTTTAGTGCGGACTTCTGATGTATCAGATTCCAGTCTGGTTTGGGTCAAAATAGGGATTGATTTGGTGATGATGAGCAGTGACCTAATCAGATTACCCGGTTCCAGGGAGCCAATTTGACTAGAACCGATTCTCCGAGCGCCTTTAGCCAGAATCTGAATTCGGCCAAACTCTTGACTCAAGAGCGTGACTAAGCGATCAGTTTCACCTAAGTTTTTATAACCAATCACCACAGCTTGAATTTTTGCAGACCGAGTTGGCATATTTAACTTAAATGGCAGATTTTAGAAAGGCGTAGAGTATTGAGTATCTTTGATTATTGTCAGTTTATCCTGTCCCCCATTCACATCCACCATCATTTCATAGCTGGTTACTCCACCTTGTTTCCAAACTTTCAGCTGGTAATCCTCTGCTTCGTAGGGAATTTCATACTCAAGTTTAAGTTTAGCTGTGCCCAAAGGTTCTAGATTGAAAAAGCCATCAAAAACGGTAAAACCATTTTCTTCATAGGTACTGGGCTCTTCACTATAACCTTGGGCTTTAATTAATGTGGCTCCTTTAGGTACATAGATTCGACTCCAGTCGTTGAGAGTTGAGTTAAGACAGAGTTTGCCAGCTTCCAGGTTACAGTTATCCGCCTTGCGAGGATTTTTGTAGGTAATTTCAAGTGATTTCATTAGTTTGCCATCAACTGGCGTTTGGCAAGTATTATTAACTTCGTAACTGGTAAAAAGGTTAGATTTAGCTCCGCCTAAATTGCTATCAATAATGGCCAGAAAGTCTCCCTGATCTCCCGCCCTCATGATGCCAGCCCCATCAAGAGAGATAGCGGCCTGTTGGTCATTTTCGTCCAAAAAGTAAAGCTGAATGTGACGCTCTGCTAACTGACCAAATCCGGTAGAAAATAAGTCTGGCCAAACTGTTTTGGGCGCAGTGTAAGCTTTAGTTAGTAAAGCTCTCATCAGAGGACCAATAATCCCTTTCCGATCTGCTCTTAAATAAGGTGTGGGTCGGGTGATAATCTCGGACAAAATGTAAATAATTTGCGGACAGTCACAGCGAGCGTCAATTTCGCTGGTAAAAGTGCCATACCCCGGCACATCAATTGGACCTAAGACTTTCATTAAGTTGGTCACAAACTCGGTGTCGATAGCGATAATACCATCAATGTCTTGAGGTTCACCTTTAATCTTTTTATAGTTTTCTAGGAAGAGATCCATGGCAGATTGAAAGTCGGGCGAGATATTCATATCGCGCAAGTTCCATTTCTTTTCTGTGGTTAAGTAGCGACCAAGTTCTTTTGGAATGGGCGGTTTGGCATAAAACTTTTTGTCCAGTTCATAGATATCGTCCGATTTTTCCGGGGTGACTTTGCCGTCTTCTACAAAGACTGTAGCGTAAGCAGTTAGGAAACCACCGGTAGCTCGAATTTCATTATCGTTTTGAAGCAGAATCAGATATTTTTTTCGGTCTCCCCCACTCCCCATAATGCTAGGCAGTTGCTCTAAAACTGGTCTAAATTCGGTCAAGGCAGATTGAGCTCCTTGACCCATATCTTGGGCTAAAATAACGTACTTTTTGATATCTTGGCCTCTAAATGATTCTGGGTAACGGTTGGGGTTAATCGCAGATAAAGCTTGGTTGAGATTATTGACATGAACAGCGATGGCGTCAAATTCAGGTAGAATTTTGGATAAAGTTTCAATAATCAGTTTCAATCTGTCCTCGGCGGTGCCACCAGTGAATGAGTCTTCGCCAGAAAAGCCCAAGACATCAGCATAAGGAGCAATAGAGTTAATAGATAACTTGGCCGCTTCTAAACCAGACCGGCCAGCCGATAAGGCATGTTGACCATCTTGGAAGTAGCTACTGGCAAAGGGTACAAATGACCAGAGATTGAGCTGGCTATATAACTGTTCAATTTGGATGAGTTGTTCGTCAATTTTTGTCAAGCCCTCAGCCACTGCCGGCAAGTTTTGATTCTTAAAAGCTAAGTAGGTGGTTTGACCAGTTTGCTCTAACTCACTACCAAGTGATTTAATTGCTATGATTTTCGTGTATAAGTGGGCAACTAGCACAGATAAAATAGTTAAAATTAGCAGAAAGAAACTACTGATTATCAGGAGAACCCTTTTTGTTCTAGGTGAAAGACTTTTTTTCTTCAAGCCCAGTGGGAATTGTTTTGTTTTAGAGAAGCATTTGAGTTTCGTGGAGAGTATCGCCACAGATTGACTTGTTTTGTTGAGCAGTAAGCTAACTTTTGGAAATTTTTTCATAGGTGAATTGATTGATGAAGTTTGAACTTAACTTGGTTTTGTGAGCATCTCTTGGGATAGGATCAACAACACACCAGTTAGTATAACAAATAAATAACAAGATCACGCTCTTAATTTTGTCTAGGCGATTAAATGTGATATACTATGTCCTAGAAAGGATGTTTGCAATGCGAAGAGAAACTGCAGAAAGAACAAAAGCTGGTGAAGGTGGGGAATCGCAACCAATCGGTCAAACAGAGCGTGAGCCTAAAACTTTGATTTTATGGATTATTGAAGATAATACCATTTTTCAAAAATTTCTGATTCGAGAAGTAGGCCTGTGTGGTTTTCCTCATCCTTTAGCCATGGGTAGTGTGGCAGAGTGTCGTACATTGCTGGCAGAAGGAAATAGACCCGACATCGTACTGTTGGATGGAAATTTAGAAGAACATCCCTCTGTATCTGCACAACATCAAGATGCTCAAGCGGTTCTAACACTTTTGGCACGCCACGATTGTCATCCCCATATAATTGGCATGGCTGGTTTAAAATTTTTACCAGGAGAAGTTTGGAACGACCTTAGCAAAAAAAATGTTTACCAGTTGCCAGAAGTTCTAGAACAGCTACTATCAGTTATAGATGGGCATAACCAATATGCTCGATAGCATCAGTCTTTTTTGTACTTAAACTTCGTCAGAACAAAATCTTAAGACTTATGAAAGCGCTAAATCTACCACTTACTCAGCATAGCCTTGGGCGTTAAAACCAGAATTTTCAAATCTTCCAGCAGACTTTGTTTTCGGGCATACCGGGCGTCCATTTGAGCTCTTTGGGCAAAGGGGATCTCGTTGCGGCCGCTAGTTTGCCAAGGACCGGTAATGCCGGGTTTGACCGACAGAATTTCTTTGATGTACTGTTTTGTTTCCGGATAACGCTGGGCTTGTTCGTCTAGCTCTCGTTTGAGGTAAGCTCTGGGACCCACCATACTCATTTCGCCTTTGAAAACATTATAAAGTTGAGGAAACTCATCGATAGTCAACGAACGCAAGATACGACCCAGCTTAGTAATGCGAGGATCATTTTTGAGTTTCCAGTCGCCATTTTTGAACTCCTCCAGCAATTTGGGATTGTGTTTATGCAAAATATCATCGGCGTTAGGCACCATAGACCTGAACTTAAACAAAGCAAATTTTTGACCATTTTTACCCAAGCGAATATGGCAGAACAAAATAGGGGGACCAGATTCAATCATGATGGCTAGAGGCACTACGATCCAAACTGGTAAAAATAAAACGCACAGCAAACTAGCTATTACTAGATCAAGAAAGCGTTTGGCTTGGTCGTAAGTCATCATCAGCTTTGGATATTATAACCTGATTAGAGATAGTCTTCCACTTGGTCTTTTTTGAGTTGCTCGACAATCTTTTTGACATCTTGGCTTTTTGACTTGGGGGCTACCAGCAGTATCTCATCAGTATCGACTATAATCATGTCGTTGACTCCAAGGAGAGCCACTAAACGATTATTGGTGTGAACTAAATTATTTTGAGAGTCTAAGTAAAAAATGTCTTTAGATCCAGATTGACCATTGCCAATAATCACATTGCCAGCTGGATCTTTTTTGCCTAAATCATAGACCACTTGCCACTCACCAATGTCATTCCAACCAAAATCGCCAGGAATTAGCAGTAAGTTTTTGGCTTTTTCAGAAATGGCATAATCAATAGATATAGTATCTGCCTGGTCATAAATTGCAGGTAGAGCTTGCATAAATTTGTCTGGTTTGAGTTTGGGTAGATCTTTAGTCAGTTGATAAAGAGAAGGCATGTGTTCCTTAAATGATGCTTGGAGAGCTTGGGCAGACCAGACATAGTTGTTAGCATTCCAAAAATACTTGCCGGTAGCAATCAAAGCTCTGGCGGTAGATTGATTAGGTTTTTCTGTAAATTTAGCTACTTGAAAAACTGGCGCTCCATTACCTAAGTGCTTGAGTTCTGGTCCGATCTTGATATAGCCAAAAGCGGTTGAGGGATGGGTGGGCGCAATGCCGATGGCAACCAAGTGTTTGTCATCTGTCGCCACTTCGGCCGCCACCCGCATCACTCTCATAAACTCTTTTTTGTTGGCTACCAAATGATCGGCCGCTCCGTTGACTAAAATGGCTTTGGGATCAAGACTCATGGCGTACAAAGCTCCAGTCAACATGGCCAAAGCTGTATCCCGCTTATCGGGTTCAAGGATAATATTTTGCTTGGGTACGTCAGGGGCTTGCTTGGCAATATCGCTGGCGTATCTTTTGGTGGTGACAATAATAATGTTTTGCCCAGGAATAAACTCATTAAATCGCTTCAAGGTAACTTGAAACATGGTTTCTTCACCCAGCAATTTTAAAAACTGCTTGGGAGTTTTTTTGCGTGATTTAGGCCAAAGTCTAGTGCCTCCACCACCAGCTAAAATTAAACCATATAAGTGGGGATTATTTGTCATATGCCATCCTTTGACTGTGCCACTCATCATACACTAATTTGGTCATACGCTGAATAAAGATTTGACTGGAAAGTTTTTTAACTTCTGATGTGAGTTTGGCTGGTGAAATCTTGAGTTTTTCTAATTTCAACAGGCCCTTGATCATTGCGTCCAGACTTTGTTCTTTGAGATGGACAGCTAGGTGTGATGTTAAGACTTCTGCCACTCCGCTTTGAGCATGAATTAAACTGGGTTTACCAAATTGAGCCATTTCCAAAGGTACTAAACCAAAATCTTCAATGCCGGGTGCCAAAACTGCTCGAGTTTGTGCATAAAGCCAAGTCAAATCCGATTCATGCACAGAACCTAAAAAACAGATCTGGGGTTGATGTTTGGCGATATATTGAATGGCAGTTGAAAAATTCATATCGGCAGGTCTGGTCCAACTATCATCGCCAGTTAAGTTTTGCAGGCGATGCAGATCAACTCCCACACCCACAATCAGCAAGGTTTTTTGGAGTTTACGACAAGCTTTAATCGCCAGATCTATTTTTTTGTATTCAACTAAACGAGCCACGCTTAAGTAATACTTGGCTATAGATGGTAATTTGGGGTAGAGTTGCTGATCTATTTTAAAAGGTTTAATGGGTGGATAAACCACAGCTTTGATTTTTCGGTCATATGCCTGAGTAATTCTGCTAGCCACTTGATGTGATAAAGCCATGATCATATCGGGTCGCAAACTGACAGATTGATCCCACCACTTGATGTATTTGAGCATGAGTAAGACCAGTTGATTAATAATTGGCCATTTCAACCAATTGGCTGTGGATAAATAGGTTTGTTCAAGTTGATATAAATATCGAGGTGGGGTTAAAACATAAGCTATATGTAATTGATGGGGTTTGGTCAAAACTCCTTTAGCTTCGCCACTGGAAACCGAGATGACAATGTCATATTCATCTAAATTCAGAGATTCAAAAGCCAGTGGCATCAGGGCCAAAAACCACTGATGATGAGTTTTGGCGAAAGGTATTTTTTGGAGAAAAGTAGTCGAGATATGTTTAAATTTATTCTGCCAAACAGCTTGATGATGACTAACACTAGTTAGTAAATCTGCTCCGGGAAAAGCTTGAGCTAAGACTGCCAGCAGATACTCTGCTCCGCCGTACCGAGTATTGGTTCGATCATAGATGATGGCCACTTTGGGTGACGCAGTCAAAACAGAAGTTGTCATAACCTAATTTAACTTTGAACAAGACTTTGGTAAAGCTTGAAAATTTCTGTCGCCATTTGGACCCAGGAATACCGTTTAATTTGTTGGGCACCTTTTTTAATCAACGACTGATGGTGTTGGGGCAATCTGCCGATGGCATCCAGTAATGATTTGGGATGATGGGGATCAAAATACAGAGCCGCCTCTCCATATATTTCGCGAAAGACAGCAATATTTGAAGCCAAAACAGGTGTGCCACAAGCCATGGCTTCCAGACCAGTTAAGCCAAATCCTTCAGAAAAAGACGGCTGAATTAAGGCTGTGGCTTTGGTATAAATCATGGCTAAATCCTCATCAGTTTGATTAAATAGAAACCAAACTCTGGACTTAATTTTTAGAAGACTAATTTGGTTTTGGATATCCAAGGCAAAATTTGACCTAGCGGTCACAATCACTAATTGAAGTTGTGGATTAAGTTGCAGAGTTTTGAGAATCAGGGGGATGTTTTTGTGAGGATAGAGAGAGCCAACATACAGCAAATAGTCTTTGGGCAGATTGACAGACGCTTGTTTCGATTTGGGCGGTTGAATTGACACCCCCTCACTTAAAACATGAATTTTGGCCGATGTTTGAGGATAGAAATTTTGCACCTCTGCCCGGACTTTTTGGGAAGGCACGATAATGGCCAAAGCTTTAGATATGGCATGAGCCACAGTCAGTCGATAGAAACCATATTTAAGATTGTATTGCCAAGCAGGCAAGGTGGTGGCTTTGCCTCCTCGTTGGTAATGCCAGAGCAAATCATGGATGGTTAAAATAACTTTTCCCCTATACAACAAGGGTAAATTAAAATGAGGTACGTGGAGTAGATCGAGTTTTTGCCCGGCAAATATCCAGGGCATGATCAACTGCTCTTTGCATGAGTAGTGCCTAACTGGAGCTATCACCCACTCGACGAAGTTGGGTGGGTTAAGTAGCAGTTCTTGAGCTTGAGCCTTATTGGTGACAAACAAAACAAATGTAACTTGAGTTTTATTTGGGGAATTTTGTGAGATAGCCACCAAATGTTTGACCAGTTCGGCCGTATATCGACCGATGCCAGCGTGCTGTCTGCCCGCTAACCGGCAGTCAATGCCAATTCGCATTTGAGACTTTCTGCAAAATAAGGAAAACGGTTACTTCCGTTTTCTTTTACACATTTTAGTTACTTCTTCTTCCTCAAGTAGCATTGGCTACTATCGTCATCAGAAATAACCAAAATGAAGTAAAATTGTAACATAATTAACTCGTTTTTTATTTCACAGAAAGTCTTGAGACTTTCTGCAAAATAAGGAAAACGGTTACTTCCTTGTTTTACTGACAGTTTTCTTCCGAGTAGCTTTTCTAATTGGTTTCTTTTTGGCGATGGCTTCATCGACAATCGCTTCCAATTCAGAAATTTCGTCTTCATTCAGTCCAGCTGTCACATCTAGATCACTCATCATTTCCACTTGGTTCATCAGAAGTTTAATCTTCTTTGATCTGATTAGACAGCCCACAATGGCGTAGACAAAATAAAGACAGGCCACCACTGCGCTCACCAAAGGAATATACTCCATCAATTTGGGTTCAACGAGCAGTTGTTGACCAGCGTAAACATAGCGCAACAGCAAAGATGGAGCGATGATGGTCACAAACAAAGCCGCCACAAACATCAGTAGGGATGTGAGCATCTCCTTGTTGTTTTTCATCATTAAATACTGAACTTGAAACTGATTCTTGGTCATATTGCCCCTCTTTTTATAAAAATAAATACGCGCAAACAAAATCTGACTAGCTCGGGATACTGCCCCCGATAATGTTTGTCGTAGTATTGTAACATAGTCTGATAGAAGTGCTTTTTAGTCTGGAGAGCAATAGTTTGAGAAATACTTTTGATGCCCGATTTGTATTTGTGATGAATGATCTTGGCCAATGGATAAAAAATAATTAGGTAGTTAGCCATTCTAAACCGGCGACACCAATCTAAATCCTCGGCATACATAAAGAACTGCTCATCTAACCATCCGACTTGATCAATAGCAGAACGTCTAGCGATCATGGCCGCTCCCGAACAAGCTCCAATTTGGTGGATTTGATCCAGAGGCAAATACCACTCATGATATCTGCCAAACAGCTTGACTTGGGGAAAAAAGTCTTCAAGTTTGGCAAAATAACAAAAAGAAGCCCAAGGAGTGGGTTCGCCTCGATGACAGGCTGGGTCAAGTTGACCATTACTAAACTCAATTCGAGGAGTAATAACGGCCACATCTGAGTGTTTATCCAGATATGACAGTAAGTCATCAAGTTTGGATTGAGGTGTGAACTCAATATCTGAATTAAGGAGCATTATGTACTTAGCTTGACTCTTTTTTAAAGCCAAATTATTGGCCACACTGTAACCTCGATTGGTATTGAGCTGATGGTAGGTAGCCCAAGCAAATTCTTGTTTCATCAAGAGGGCGGTGTCATCTTGACTGGCGTTATCCACCACCGTCACAGCCATGTTGGTTTTTGTTTGATCTAAAACTTCTGTTTTAAGACTGGAAAGAGTCTTCTTCAGCCAAAATTGGCTGTTGTAAGTCACAATAATAATTTCGAGTCGAGGCTTGGTCATAATTCGTTTCTTATTAGACTTCTTGCGAAATAAGGCAAACGGTTATTTCCGTTTTCTTTATACACATTTTAGTTACTTCTTCTTCCTCAACCAGCATAGACTACTCTTTCTCGCGCTCTGGTATGTCATCCTAGCGCCCACTGTTTGTTATCCTCGCGACAGCGGGGATCCAGTGGATGGATGGTTGGCCCATAGTTTGATAGATTTTATCAAGTTCTCCCGAAATTAGCGACCAATCATAGTATTTTTTGACAAATCGCTTGCCATTTTCCGCCAAGCGTTGTTGTTTGTCTGGATGTTTAAGTAAGTCCAGAGTGTGATTGGCCAGTTCTTGGGCGGTGGTGCCGATCATGACGTGAATGCCGGCTTTGACTTTTAAACCCTCAACTGCAGTCGGAGTGGCTACCACAGCCGTACCCGAAGCCAAGGCTTCCAGAACTTTATAGCGAGTGCCTTTACCACTTAAAACTGGAGCGATCAAGACTCGAGATGTACTAAAAGCCGTTCTAATATCAGGAATGCCTCCCTCCACAGACACACTGGGTTTATTGTTTGCTAAGTGTAAGATTTCGGGTGATGGAGCATTACCCACAATGTGTAATTTAGCTTGGGGCATTTGTTTAATAATCAGGGGCCAAATTTCTGACACTAGAAAGTTAACAGCTTCTTTATTGGGTAGCCACTTAAAAGTGCCCACAAACAAGACAGTGGGTTGAGGATTGGGTTGACTGGGATGTTGATCAAACCAGTTAGTGTCAACACCATTAGCCACCACTTCAATTTTATTGGGATTATTGACTAAGGGAGCAATCAATTGTTTATCATCGGCGCTCATGACAATTAATTTGTGGCAGTCATTCCAATAGTGTTGTTCCCAAAAACGAATCTTGCGAATATCAAAATATAAAAGTGGCTTGAGAATGGATGGGACTTTGTTGGCAAAACTTTCATATCCCAGGTATTCAATAGTTTGTTCAACTAACAGTACGGGCACTTTAGTTTTGGGCAAGTGAGGCATCATGTAAAAAGTTTCGGCATGAATTAGATCAAATTGTTTGGTGGTTAAGTATTCTTCAATCACACTCGTCATATCTGGAGCATGATTGCGAATAACTAAAAATGGATATTTGGAAACAGCAGTTTTCAAGATATTTTTGACAGTAAAGGGGTGGGTTGAGCGCTTAAAAACTCTCACCTCACTACAGAATTGCTTGAGTTGAGTAATGTATTGTTTTTCGGCGTAGTCTTTAATCAGGGCAAACAAGGTAACTTCATGTTGACCACTTAATTGTTTCAAAAGGTTATAAGTGCGAATTTGCCCTCCAGATAGCAGTGGATATGGTAGATAAGGTGTCAGCATTAATATTTTCATATTATTTGTTAAAAAAATCTATCCATAACTTGCTGCTTATTTTGCTATCAATCTATTTTGAAACTATTTACTCCTTGAGTTTTGTTAGGTCAATTAGGACATAGTCTTGAGTTTTTTTAATGATAGTGAAGTTTGATTCTAACATTTTGGTTTCATCATCTTGAGCGGTGTTGATGTAATGGGTGGCGCCTAATTTTATCTTATTCTCTATCTCAAAGCCAATTGGCCAGCCTCTACGGTTAGTTTGAAATAAGAATTGAGTATCTCCCATGGCCGGAGCGATGACGAGGGCATTGGCTGGCGTTAGTTGATCAACTGCCAAACCAGCCTTTTGATACTCCCAGTGATTAACATTAAAGAATCCTTTGACTTGATACCAGGCCAGTGATAACGATGAACCCAGAATGATACCTATGACTAATTTGGTTTTAGTTGAGCCAATTTTAGGAGTCAAAAAGTTTAACAGTCGGACTAAACCAACTCCAAGAGTGATGGCTAGAATAGGTATAATTAAGACTTGATAGTAATCGTGTTGCACATTACCGCTGGCAAAAACAGACAGGTAGGTCAAACACCCTAGCCACCATGCTCCGTAAATTACGACTTCCTTCTTTTTGTAAGGTTTAAAAAGAACTGGCAGACACAGCAACAAGCCTGTCCAGCCTAAAAACATTTTGGTTAATCTTTCATAAAAAATCCACCTAAACCAAGCTGGTCGAAAACGAATGCCATTGCCATTTAAAAGCCAATCTGAGGCGGGGATACCTTCTGGAAATTGAGTTATCCAGTCGCGCCACAAGAGTAAGGGGGTGACTGCTAACAGCGGGTAGATATAGATAGGTATATTTTTAAAGAAAGCCCTGCCTTGTTGGGTGATACCTAGAGCTAAATAAATTGGGACCATAAATATGACATATGGCTTAAGGAGCAGACCCAGAGTCAAAGTTATCAAAGAAAGTCCATAATCTTGCCACCGTTTTGATTTAAGCCAACGATTAAAAGTCCAGAGTGAAACTAGCAAACAAGCCAACATGGCGGGTTCCGGCAGGATAACTCGGGAGTAATAAATTGAATAGGGCAAAACCGCCATCATTAAACTTGACCAAAGCCCGATTTTTTGACCAGAAACATCTTTAACTAATAGATAGAGAGCGGTGATGCTGATCAGAGAAAAACCCACCGAGATAAGTCGTCCGATTAGAGCTTCATCAAGGCTCGGCAATAATTTAATCAAAACTGCAGTTAAACCGTTGAGAATGGGAAATTCCACCATCCGCAGACCTGCCAAATTATCGTGGCCTGACTGAATATTGGACAGATCATCATATTTGGGTCTTAACAGATCAATGCCATGTTTAACATATTCTCTGGTGACAGAAGCCGTATCGGCTTGGCGGAAACTATGCCAATCTAAAACTGGATTATCAACTCGGTAGAGCCTCAAAATAAAAGCCAAGAGCAAAATGAGGATGAGTCGGCGGTGTTTGAAAATGTTCCCTGATAGACGGTCATCAAATTGTTTCTTATTTTGTAGCATGTTTAATTATTCATAACTTGTTTTATGCGGGCAAGTCATCCTCGCGCCCCGCCTGGGCGGGGCTAGCGGGGATCCAGTGGATTCCCCTCCCTGCGGTTGGAGAATGACAACACCCTTGTCATCCTCGCGACTGTTTGTCATCCTCGCGACTGTTTGTCATCCTCGCGACTGTTTGTCATCCTCGCGACTGTTTGTCATCCTCGCGACTGTTTGTCATCCTCGCGACTGTTTGTCATCCTCGCGAAGCGGGGATCCAGTGGACTCTCCTCCCTTCGGTCGGAGAATGACGGTTAAACTGGTTTTTTCTCAAGTTTCATTAAACCAGCCGCCATACCTACCAGAGCCCAAAAAGTTAAGGCCACTTTGGATGCGACAAATACATCAATATAGACTGCGTTAATTAACAAACCAATTATGCCAGCGATTAAACCTACATAAAAGCTTTGCCTGAACGAGCTGGACGTGTGACGATGTTTAAACATCAGACAGATAGCCATCAGAATTGTGCCATAAAAGGTGATGAAGCCCACCAAACCTGTTTCTCCTAAAGTTCTTAAGAAATTATTGTCGGTACTTTCGGCAATGGTAAATTCATCGATAAATTGTTTGTTGAGAGTGGCATAACCAGTTCCCAAAATAGGATTGGCGTGGAAACCATCTAAAGCCCATGGCCAAAGAGATTCCAAACGAATGCAAAGTGACAACTCCCTTTCTAGAGCGCAGTTTGAATAGGTGCGTTGCTTATGAATAGTTCTTCTTTGAATTGTGCCGTCGGCCAGAGTGATGTCTTCTTCGGAAACAATCTCTGGCACGTTGACATAAACGTCTTTGGGCTGAGGGTTAATGACTGCCCCAGTTTGAGGTTTGGTAGTAACTGGTGGTTGGTCCGAGATACTAGCTACTAAATCTGTATCAATAGGAGCTGGCAGACTATCGCTGGCAGGAGAGATAGCTTTGGGTAAGAGTTGATAGAGTTGATCTGAATTAGGTAATCTAGCAAGAGTTGCCCAGTGATCGACCTCTTTTTTAATATCGATTGACAGACCCGTTTTTTCGTTAGAAATGGCAAAACTTAAGCGATCTAAAAGTTCACTCCCAAAGTAGTAGACCACCAAAAATAACATGCTATAGACAGCCAGATAACGAGTTATCCAAAACTTTAACTTGTCTTTCCATTTGGGTGTTAGCCAACCTAGCCAAAGAATGACTAACCAAATTGCCACAACAAAGGCGGCAAAAGGAGTTCTGGAAGCTGAGATGACTAGTAACCAAGTCCCAAGAAAAAAAGCAGAATAATGTAACCCCTTACGCAACTTTTTCTTTTCTCCCAGACCCATAGCCAAAATCAGGGGTAAAGCAACGACCAGAAAGGCGGCTAAGTCATAGTGGCCGGCAAAAGTCGATTGGACGCGGGCATGTTCGGTTAAGTAGAGCCGAATACCTTTGCTAAATTCACGGTTCATGGTTGAGTAAACTGGCCAGTAGTAAAACTTTTGACCGTAACCATATATAGATGCCAAAATCACAGTTAAGCTCAACAAACCAATCAACCACTTAGCTTGCTTGAGTGAAGTCACTACCGCATACATGATAAAAAATAGAGAAAAGTACTCGACGTATCTAAATAAGTGGAGTAATGTTTTGGTCAAGTGAAGAGGGGTGATAGGTACAGTCTGAGTGATAAAAACTGCTGACAGGGTGGATAAAACACCCGCTGCTATATATAAAGCAATGCCGTAACTTAAGGGCGAGCGCCAGCGAGCCTTCTTTTTGATAACTAAAAATAACCACCAAATGCCAGCCATCAGAATTAGAATGTCCTCAATCCGGACACGAACAATGTACTGCTCGATGGGGCTAAACAAGGGAATCTTGGGGTAAAGGGGAATGAAAATCAGCAGAAAAGCCGCCAGGGCAAATAGGTATTTTTTCATAATAGATAAGTTTGAGACCGATTTTTTAGACCTATGTTTTTACTTTTGACTTTGTTTCTTTCCCATCAATCTATTGTACCCTTTTTTGAGTTCTGATATGGCTTGTCACGATTATAGCTGAGTGTTGGTGGCAAGTTCAGTCATTATTATATCTCTTTTTAAGTTCTGATATGGCTCGTTTGTAAGTTTGAGCTTTATTTTTATCCAAACCGATCAGACCAAAAAGAGCTATTCTTATGTAGCATCCTATGATCAGTAGCCTATAAACTAAGGGTAATTGCCAGCAGGGAGCGTGTTTTTTGAAGATGTATAGCAAGCCAGTCATTTCGCCGATTAAAGCTTGACTGGACGATGAGCTGGCAAAGCCCAAGTGAGTGATGGGGGCTGATTGGTCAATGGCCGATAAAAAACCGGCTCTTTTTGCTCTCAAACAGTACTCAGTATCTTCGCCATACATAAAGATGTTTTCATCCAAAGGGCCAATTTTTTGATATACCTCTTTGGGAATGAGCAGGGCGGCGCCCCCTACCCAGCCTTGGACATGCAATTGGCCGTGAGGTGATGACAATGTGTTTTGATAGAGAGCAGATTGATTTTGGGTTGACGACAGCCAGCGTCCAAGAATGGGCAGTTTGGTCAGCAGTAACATGTGAGTTTTGAGTGTCCAGAGGTTAGGCAAAGCCCCGCCCTGATGTTGCACAGAGCCGTCTTTATTAAGCAGATTGCCCGCCAACAAACCAATTCGGGAATGGCTTTGAGCCCAATTCATGTTTTGCACCAATTTTTCCAGACTGCCAGGCTTAACCAAAGTGTCGGAGTTCAAAAGCAAAAAGTACTCCCCTCTAGCCCCAGCCAAAGCTTGGTTATTGGCTCTGGCAAAACCCAGGTTGGTTGGGTTTTGGATGAACTTGTGTTTCTTTGGTTGACTTGGAGCATTGTGAGTGACTCGAGTCTGTGGGTGAGAAATGAGAGACCCAATGGCTATCACCGAGTCGTCGGTTGAGGCATTATCGACTACAATTATCTCTGTTTTGTGTTTAAGCAAGTGGGAGTTGGTGACTTCTTTGATCACCGAGAGCAGGCACTGTTTGGTTAAAGTGGCCGTGTTGTACGAAACAATCACCACCGACAGTAAAATCTGATGATTTGAACTAAGCATGAAGTTGATTATACAGATAAAGCCACAGCTCAAAGGAGAGATCATCAATGATTGTTAATTAGAGTCTGCTCTTGTTTCCAAATTGATAGGTTTTTTCTACTAAATCGGAAACAAACCCAGTTTTGTAATTGGTAATTGATACAGTATGAAGTATAGTGATATAATGATTAAGTAGTTCAGTTATTGTTACAACAAATCAGAGAATAATTAAATCGAAAGGATAAATTTATGGGGCAACCTCGTGAGAAAACACCAGTTAGAAGCAATCCTGAAATACGTGATCGACTGATAGCAATATCGCAACAGTTATGTGAGCATTTAGAAAATTTTGGCATAACAGATGTCGCAGTTGATGTTACTTGTTCCAAGACTAATGCCGATGGCTGCAGTGAGTTGAGCATTGTATTTGCTGTCCAGTCTACATCCAATCAATCAGACAAACCCAACCTATCCTCCATGTTTGAAAATTGGATTTCTCTGCATGGTCGTCAAGCCATCGCCCACATTATTGAGTCCACAACCACTCCTGGACAAAGAAAACTCATGACCCAAAATGGCGCATTCAGCTTTGATAAAGCAATATACACTCTAACAGCTCAATTAAGATAGTTTGGATTAAGACTGGCTCAATTAGACTGATGAGCTTTAACTATTGAAACCACCTGGCTCGTCCTAGCCGATAACTCAGCTCATCTGTTCCTCGTTGGCCAATGGTTTTGGCCGGCACTCCGCCCACAATTTCTCTGGCAGGCACATCTTTGGTGACCACCGCCCCGGCTGCCACCACCGCTCCCCTGCCCACTGTCACGCCTGGCAAGATAATAGCTCTGGGACCAATGAAAACATAGTCTTCAATTGTGATGGGATCTTCGATGGCATGAAAATCATTTGACCTGATGTCGTGTTGGCTGGACCAAATCATAACTTCCGAAGCAATATCCACATGATCACCAATCACAATTCCTCCTTGAGAATTAGGCAGTTGTCTTCGACCATCTAGCGTAAACTTTTCACCAATAATAGTATCTCTGCCAATTCTAATAAACCTTGGGTCATAAATCCGACCCATCATGTGCAGGGTTGAGCCTGGACCAATTGTCATGCCAAACAGTCTGTAAAAAAAGCGCCTGACATGATGAATGGGGATAAAGCCTACACACCACCACAGAAATCCGGTGACTAATTCCAAATATATAGCTTGCAGGCGACGGATAATTTTTTGGTTCATATTGTTTGTCATTCCCATTCCTATGGTCGGAGAATGACTATGAGCTTGTCATTCCTATCCCCTATTGTCATCCTCGCGCACACTCGTCATCCTCGCATACACTCGTCATCCTCGCATACACTCGTCATCCTCGCATACACTCGTCATCCTCGCGCTAGCGGGGATCCAGTGGCATTGGGTTGCCCCCTGGATTCCCCCCACTACGCGGGGAGAATGACGACAAATGTCGTTTCATCTTTCGCTACCAGTCTATTCTAGCAGATAAATAACTCTATTTTTTTGCCAGATGTTTTCTGGCCACATCAGTCACTACCCTGCCCTTGGGTGTGCGTTTGAGAAATCCAATTTGCAGCAGGTAGGGCTCGATGACTTCTTCGATGGTGCCGGTATCTTCATTCAAGGTGGCGGCCAAAGTTGTCAAACCCACTGGTCCTCCACCATGCTTGGTGATGAGTTGCATCAGCAATGTCCGATCATGTTCGTCCAAACCCTGCTCATCGATCCGATACATATTTAAGGCCGCAGTCACAGTCGCCAAGTCAACCACTTGAATCTGATTGACTTGAGCAAAATCTCTAATCCTCTTGAGTAATTTAAGGGCGATTCTGGGTGTGCCTCGAGCTCGGCGGGCAATGGCTAGGCTGGCTTTTTGATCAAGTTTCACCTCCAGCTTTTTGGAGGCCTGATCCAAGATGGTGACCAGCGATTCGGGTAGATAGTAGGTTAAACGATGGACTAAACCAAATCGATCGCGGAATGGTCCGGCCAGCAAGCCAAAACGAGTGGTGGCGCCAATCAAAGTAAACTTGGGCAGTTCCAGGCGCAGAGTTCTGGCCGAAGGACCTTTGCCAATCACAATGTCCAAGGCGTAGTCCTCCATGGCCGGATAAAGAGTTTCTTCAACCGCCTTAGGCAAGCGGTGAATCTCGTCCACAAACAAGACGTCTCCCGGTTCGAGGCTGGTCAAAATAGCGGCCAGATCGCCAGTTTTACTAATGGCCGTGCCCGAAGTTACCCGAATATTGACACCCAATTCTTTGGCAATTAAATGAGCCAGGGTAGTCTTGCCTAAGCCTGGCGGGCCGTATAACAAAGTGTGATCGAGCGATTCCAGGCGCTGTTTGGTGGCTTGGATAGCGATGCGCAGAGCCTGCTTAATGTTGTCCTGGCCATAAAATTGCTCCCATTTTTGAGCTCGGAGGGAGGTGAGGAGCTGTTCCTCTTCGGGGGTGATGGGTTGGTCGAGATCGGTGGCTGTTTTAAGCTGTTTGGGCATAATTATCTAGCAAATCATACCACTCTTTCGACGGTAACTAGCTGATCATTTTCTTGGCTGATGGCCAGTTTTGCTTAAATCAAGTTTAAACACTCTCAATGCATATCAGTAGTCATTTATATATCAAACGTGACAAAAAGGTAAATAGGATATATAATCGGACTCTGTATTTGTGACTAGACTCTCACAAGAGTCATAAGAAAGGAATAAAATGGCAGGCAAATTACATGAACAATTCTCTGCTGATGCCTTATGCCCACGCCAAGTAGATAGAAATAATAATGTTAGCCTAAGTTTATTATAGGATAAAATCGACATATGCCATTAAGTCTAGAAAGCAAAGAGGTTGTGATCGACTCGGAAGAGCTTGCTAAGATGCAGGCTTGTGTGGCCAAAAGTTTTGCCGAAGTTGCAACCCAAGCTTTAAGAGGTGGCTCTTTTGATAATGTGTTACTTTTTCTTAAATATGTGCAGACGGCGTTAATTGCGGCAGACGCTCCATCAGGAGTTCCTGGCTGGCGGTTACTGCCCATAGTTCGATTTGAAGATGGAGTGTTATCTATTAGATTGGGTTGCCTAGAAAATGAACATAATGGAGATGGAGCTTGTTGGTTCCAATTTCCCGTAGATATTGTCAGACAAGATTTTGCCTCTTGGCATTTAGCGCTCAAGACTGCCTTATCCGAAGAAGAAGTTCAGGCTTCAATTCGTAGAATGATTGAAGATAATCTTCCCTATATTATTGAGGATATGATTATAAATTATTGTAACAATGATTAAGTCTTAAGCCTCAAGGCTTGCTTAATGATCGCTTCAATTGGTTGGCTGATGTCCAGTTTTTCCAGCCGGCAATAAACATCTTGCTCCTCAAACCCCAACGCCAGTAGAGCCTCGATTACTTCTTTTTGCTTGGGATCGGTTATGCCGCCCAGTTCCAGTTCGCGCAAACTGCCCAGCTTGCTCTTGAGTTCGATGATGATTTTCTGGGCCAGTTGTTTGCCGACTCGGGGCACTTTGGTAAAAAATGCCACTTGAGCTTCTTGCACGGCTTGAGTAATGGCCGCCGCTCCCCACTGGCTAATGGCCAAAGCAGTCCGGGGTCCCACGCCACTTACGCCTAGTAACAGTTGAAACAAGCGTTTGTCGGCCGGCTCCAGAAATCCAAACAACTCCAGCGTATCTTGGCGGACGTGAGTAAAAATACTCAACGTGACCTCAACTTCTGCTTGTAGTTTGACCAAGGTTTGATCACTCACCAATACGCCATACCCCACTCCGCCCACATTCACAATCAGTTTTGAATCGCGGATAATAGGTTGGCCGGTGAGTTGAGCAATCATCAATCTTAATTGTATACCTTGTGTTTGCCGATGGTTAATATCAGAATTATTTCACTCCACAAGTTGATTCTGCATGAAACTGGCGGTTAAGACCACTGCCAGAGCGTCGGTCACGTCATCAATTAGTTTGCCCGCCGGCAATTTGAGTTGGATTCTAAGCATCTTGGTGACGGCCTTTTTATCGGCTTTGCCGTAGCCCGTGACACAGAGCTTAATTTTTTGGGGACTAAACTCCCTAATTGCCAGATGATGACTGATGGCGGTGATGACAATCACTCCCCTGGCCTCCGAGACTTTTAAAGCTGTGGTTTTATTTTGGGCAAAAAAAAGTTTTTCAATAGCGCAGATTTGAGGTTGGTACTGTTTTATAACTTGAGATAATTCTTGTTGAATTTGCTGGTATCTTTGCGATAACTTAGTTTTGGAGTCGGTTTGAATCAATCCATAACCCAAAACCTCGATTGATTGAGCTTTTTTTTGCCCCACAGCCCAGCCAATCCGATCATACCCCGGATCGATGCCCAGAATAATGGCGGGAGGAGTTTTTACTGGCATTGATTTATTCATAGTGTTCTGTTCTGTTATTCCCGCGCTCTGTTCCGTCATTCCCGCGTTAGCGGGAATCTAGGAGTGGATGATTGACCATGGATTCCCCCCGCCTGGGCGGGGAGAATGACAATTAGTGTTGTTGTTTATTTCACCACCAGTTTATTGGAGGCAACGACATCCCACAGTGTCTTAAGCACTGTTTGAGCGGAAGACCGCCAACTAAAATTAGCCAATTGCTTGTGACCCAATTGCCGGTATTCGGCTCTTTTTTTAACTGGTAGTGTGCAGGCTGTCAACAAAGCTTGAGCAATACCTTTTTTATCTTGAGGATCAACTAACAAACCAGCTTTACCGACTGCTTCGGGCAAACTAGTGGTGTTGGCCACCACAGGAATCGCGCCAGCAGACAGTGATTCTAAAACTGGAATACCAAAACCTTCATAAAGACCAATCTGGACAGTACAGCTTGCCCAAGATAGCAGAGCGTTTTTTTCTGGCTCCGTCACAAAGCCGGTTAACAAAATATCTTGTTGGTAGGGGGAATGTCTGATTTGAGCCAAGGTTCGATCTGCCAACCAGCCAATCTTGCCGGCCAGCACCAACTGCGGTGGTGCGTTGCTTTTTTTGACCATGCTTTTACCCAAACTTTTATCCAATGATGAAGTCCATTTTTTTCGAAGTAAATTGTAGGCCTTAATCAATGTCACTAAATTTTTTCTGGGCTGAATAGTGCCCAAGTAGAGAATAAAAGGCGGTTGGATGCGATGAGCAGACAATAGTTTGCGACTTTTGGTTGTCCGTCTAACTTGAGTTGAATTAGCTAAAGCTGGTGGAGCCACCACGATGTTTGTCAGAGGCAGATTGTAGTGTTTGTGAATGGCTAATTGACTATAACGACTAATGGTGATGACCTTTTGAGCTTGCCCGACGCTGAGTTTAGTCCAAAGTTTGAGTTTTATCAGATCGCTTAACTTGAACATATCGGGATATTCTAGGAAAGCTAAATCCATAACAGACGACACATAAGGTATGGGGCAAAGTCTGGGGGCATAGTGACCTGGAGTAAAAAACACGTCGAACTCTGATTGATGCTGATGTAAATAAATCGGTAAAGCCCACCAAGTCCAGAATTGACTGGGAGTGACTATTTGATAGCGCCAGTACTTACGTTCCGGAGGCATATCCCCCAGAGGTGGTTTGGTCAACAAAACTGTCATGGAGTGTTTTTCGGCATCAGCTAATTCAAAAAGTTCTTTGAGCAAAAAATAAGCATAGACATTACTGCCCACTCTATTTATTACATTGGCTTCATTGCCATCAATGGCGATGTGGATAATTTTGGGCGGTGAGTTGATCATCTTGAACTTAATTTCAAAAAATAACCTCTTGACTAATTATAGAAGTTTCTGATATGCCCGTTGGTAAATTTCATACGTCTGTCTGGCGGCCAAATCCCAAGAGAACATTTGACCTCGAATAATCATTTTTTTAAGTCTGAGTTGTTGGTCATCTCTATTTTCATTTAAAACTTTTTCCAAACCTTGTCTAATGCTGGCGATTGATTCGGGGTCAACTAGTTCGGCCGCATTACCCGCCACTTCTTTCATACCGGAATTGTTAGACGTCACAACGGGTGTGCCATGAAAAAAGGCTTCCAGAATCGGCAAACCAAATCCTTCATAAAGTGAGGGATAAGCCATCAAACTAGCTTCGCCGTAGAGGACTGCCAGTTTTTGATCACTCACCCGACCCAATAACCTAAGGTGAGGTTGATCAGCCGATGATTCAGATAATGACTGATGGTTAGCTCCGGCAATAATTAAGTCAAAATCCTTGGCTAAAGGTTGCCAAGCTTTGATTAACCGCTCTAAGTTTTTGCGAGGCTCCCTAGTGCTCACAAACAAAATAAATGGTCGATCAAGTTTCAGTTTAGTTTTAATGACATCGTACTGACTTTCTGATAACTCGTTCATGACAGCTTTGGATTCGATAGGTAAAGCTTCGTAAACTACGTGGACGCGTTCGGGAGGAAAATCTAAGAGTTCAATCACATCACGTCTGGTGGTTTGGCTAACGGCAATAATTTGAGCCTGATGTTGTTTTAACTTTTTCCATGAAGCCCGATGATGTTTGAGCACATCGGGCAAAGCTGTTTGAGGAAACTTGAGAATTGCCAGATCGTGAATAGTCGAAACTAAACCAACTTTCTTTTCCAGAGGCGGTTGATGCCAGTCCCAAGAGTGAAGCAAACAAGGTTTGGGTATTTTGCGAGTCGGAGACAATAAACCTAACTGCCAGATATATGGCAAAAACTTTACTGGTATCCGGTCAAGTATGACTTGATTTTTGGAGATAGGCAGATCTTTAGCCAATTTTTCAAGTTGGGAAAAAGATCGGCCGGTTGAGCCATAAACCCATAGATCGAGGTCTGCTTGGGTTGATAGAGCCTGAATAATATTGCTGGTATAGCGGGAAACCCCCCGACCATAAAGTAAGCTGGTGATATCAAAGCAAACTGGAATCATACTTTATTTATTACTTTCACTTTTTAGCTTGATACTCACGAACGAAGCCAATACCAGGATACGCAAAAAGCTCCTTTTGCGCAAATCCAGCTTGGTCTAGTTCGGTTAATAATAATCGGTTAGGATCTGTCAAATCCTGCAAATAATCAAAGACTAATAGGGTTTGAAACTTTTGAGTTTCTAGTAACAACGAATCTAAACTGGTTAACTGGTTAACAGACAATACGCCTGTGCTAAGAGTGGCAAATTCGGGTTGGGCATACCAAGTCCAGGGAGGAAAAGGACCAGAAAAAGAGAAAACAGCCGTTGTAGTTTGGGGTTGCCCCGATTGATGTAAGTACTTAGTTTCCAAGGCTCGAATCAAGCCTCGCCAATCCTCTCTTTGTAAATTGCGCTCCGTTAAGTATGAATAGGTACCAAACAGGTTACAGCCGATCAGCAGAACCAACAGGGCATACTTTAGTTTTGACTGACTAACTATGATCAATCCAGAAATGGCCAAGTAGAAGCCGGGCAGAAGCAGTAACAGGCGTTTGGGCCTGACGACTGGCACCACAAAAGACACTAACCAAGCTGTCAATAAAGGAATCATTACCCAAAAAATTAAGGTTTTTAGCCAAACTTTGGAGGCAGTCGGTTGTTTTATCCAGGTGTTTAACATCAGATTCATCAGCAGTGAAACAAAAATGGCACTCATGACTAAAAATGGTAAAGACAAATTGAGCTCAACCACCCCAAACACAAATTTACCCAAGATTAATGGTAAGGCTTTGAATTGAGGAATACTGACAACTTCTGACCAGCCTGGAAGCTGGGCTCTAATGACTTCTCCTGCCTGGAGTTGACGTATAAACATAGGTAGCCAGGGTAGAAAAAGCAGACTGCCGCCCAGGAGCGCCATGCGTTTTGTGGTCAGCCAAGCCAGGCTAGTTTTGACTAATCCGGAGGCGCGCAGTTTATGTTTGAAATTGAAATCGGGTTGAGTTTGAAAAAAAAGATAAGCGAGCTGACCAACCATCAGAAAAGGATAGAGATAGGAAGTATAAAGGCCTAAAGCCGTGACGACAGCCAGCCAATGCCAGCGTTTTTTAAAAATTAGCCACCAGGAGAGGGTGGCCCACAGAGCCGGCAGACTGTAGGGGCGCAGTTCTTGGGAGTAAAAGATGTGGAGCGAGGAGGTGGCCAATAGAAAACCGGTCAGCAGGCCGAAAATAATGTTACTCACCCGAGCCTCGCGAAGTATCAAGCCGATGCCGGTTAGATTATGTAAACCAAATTTGAATGGGCTTTGTTTGAATGAAGTGAATAATTGAATCGAGTTGGTGGCGATGCGTTTAAAAAATTCAAGGGGGTTAAATAAACGTTGTTTAAATGAAGGAGATGTTTGAAAGGTTTGGGCGATCTTCATGGTCAAAAAAATGGTCAAGAGTCCCGGAATTAAGGCGCCCCAGGTTCTTAGCCACCATTCACTGCGTTCTAGACCAAAAGGTTGGCCGATCTGGATAGCAACATAAGTTAACAAGTGTATTAGCGGTGGTTGAAAATCACCCACAATATCCAGTTGCTGGTCAAAAGGTCGGCTACTTTCCAGAGCTTGAGCCGCCTCGTCTAACCAAAATGAACCTGTTAGTTGAGGTAAACGTAAAAGTAAGGCCAGTAGTAATATGATTAAACTTGTAACGAAATAAGGACAATGATTACTTATGGCATCTTTGAACAGCATTTTCATATGAATCTATTATGACATTTTTGTTAGAATAGACTGATAGTGAAATTAACAACTGGTAAAATTTACGTAACTGGATTCATTATTCTGCCATAGGTATAAGTAGAACAGATTGGTCAAAAAAGAAAGACTTACAAAAATATGGTTCAAACCACAACTCAACACCAGACTAACCTCAATCACAAATTAGTTTTAGTTACCGGAGGGGCAGGTTTTGTAGCTTCTCACCTAATTGATAAATTACTTGACTTGGGAGCCCGGGTAGTCGGAGTGGATAATTTTGTGACCGGACGCAAACAAAACCTGCCCCAACACCCTGACTTTAAGTTTATTGAGGCGGATGCAATTCAACCTCCAGAACAGTATTTAGTTAAACCAGAATTAGATCTGGATCAACCCAAATTTGACTACATATTTCACTTGGCTTCTCCAGCTAGTCCGCCTCGTTACCAAGAATATCCCCAAGTTACATATCGGGTTAATACTTTTGGGACAGATCGTTTGTTGGAATACTTAAAAAAAACCAATCCTCAAGGTAAGTTTATTTATGCCAGTTCCAGCGAAGTTTACGGTGATCCCGAAGTTCACCCTCAAACTGAAGATTATTGGGGCAATGTCAATCCCAATGGCGTGAGGTCGTGTTACGACGAAGGTAAACGGATGGGCGAAACCATCTGCGGAGTCTACACTCGCGAGTTTGATATCGATGTCCGCATTGCCCGAATTTTTAATACTTATGGACCCAGACTCAATCCTCAAGATGGTCGAGTTATCTCAAATTTTATTAAACAAGCTTTGGCTCATCAGTCCATTTCTATTTATGGAGATGGTGCTCAAACCAGGTCGTACTGCTTTGTAGCTGATTTAGTGGTGGGATTAATTGAGTTAGCCACCAATCCATCAGCCAAGGGTCAAACCCTTAATTTAGGCAACCCGGATGAATACACTGTTATCAAAACGGCAGAAATTATTTGGCAGGCAGTCACAGGTGAAAGTATCAGAAGCAACCAAATTCAGTACATGAATTTACCCGGTGATGATCCGGCTAGAAGGCAACCGGATATTTCCAAAGCTCAAGAATTATTGGGTTGGTCACCCCAAGTTACTTTTGCTGATGGACTCAAGCGGACAGTGGAGTTTTTTAGAAAAAATGAATGACTTTGAATGCTTGCTTTTATTTCACTTTTACTGCTAAAATAGGGTAAAACTGAAACAAACTTACTGTACAAAGTACGCACAACGTTTAGGAAGTTAACAAATTATGTTATGAAGGATTCACCTACAGACACCATCTTAAATAAAAAACCATATCTCACAAAGCTAGAGCTGTCTTTGCTGTGGGAGAAAAAAGGTAAAAATTTGGATAACAAAATTCAAACCCTTTTGCATAACAATCAATTAATTTCCTTAAAAAACGGTCTTTATGTCAGCCAAACCTATTTGAGTCAATGGGCAAATAAGACCTCCTATCTGGAATTTGTGGCCAATATTTTGTATTATCCGTCCTACTTGTCTTTGGAGTATGTGCTTCAAAAGGAAAATGTTATTCCGGAGGCAGTTTACGTTTATACCTCGATCACCAACAAGCTAACGCGCCATTATCAAAATGATTTGGGCAGTTTTTCTTACCGCAGTCTTAAGCCGGAATTATTTACCGGTTTTGAAGAGGTGAACTTTAATGGCATCCATCAGGTTAAAATTGCCACCAAAGTCAAGGCCCTGTTTGACTGGTTATATTTAAAAACTTTCGCCAATCCGCTAGCACAAGAGATAAAATATGATCTGCGAATTAATTGGCAACTATTTAATCTAGATGATTTGGCGGAATTTGCCCAGTATGCCCAGTTATCAAAAGTCAAAAAAATGACTAGAATATATGAATTATTTCACCAAAAATTGAGCTAGGAAGTGTCATGAACATAATACTGCATAATTTAACCCAGATTGCCGATGAACACCGGTCCGATCCGCCTTTGTATCTGCGTAATTTGCTTAAGGAAGCCCTCCAGTACTACGTCTTAAATTATGTTTATAATTCGGCCTACGCCGATAAACTACTGTTCAAGGGCGGCACCTGTTTGCGCTTTTGTTTTGATTTGCCCAGATTATCAGAAGACTTGGATTTTGATGTTGTCATGGGAGCCGTCTTTACTCATCAGCAATTTAAAACCGATCTCTTAACTTACTTTCAACAAAAATTGCAGTTTTTGGATTTACAAATCCAGCTTAAAGGCAAACACAATTTAATGTACCTCAACTTCCCCGTGCTTGACCAATTGGGTTATCAAATTAACAAACCTAGTGACAGCACATTATTTGTTCGTCTTGATGTGACTCCGGCCAAAGGTCAGCAATATCAAACAGAAATTTCGCTTAAATCAATCGCCAATTTTTCATTTCTGATGAAGCGTTACAGCTTGGCCGATTTATTTGCCGGCAAATTAGCGGCCATTTTACAGCGGGCAACTCTAGCAGACGGGCAGTTATTACCCAGGTTTAAAGGTCGAGATTACTATGATCTGTTTTGGTTTCTGGAAAAAAAAGTCACCCCCAATTGGCCATATTTGTTTGAAATTACAAACTACACATCGCGGGCAAATGTTTTATCCGGTCTCAAAATCAAATTGACTCAAGCTGTCAAAAAGAAGAAAACTCTCAAACAAGATCTCTTGCCATTTTTTGCCGATGTTGGTTTTGTCGAAAAATTTGTTGATAACTTGGATGCGCTGTTAAATCAAGTCAATCTCTTAAAATAACCAGCCGGTGTTTGCATAGGTCACTCAAGTCGTTTAGACTAAAGCTCATGTTGAGAAAACTTCTACAAAATAAATTTGTCCAAGGAGGGGTCATTTTTTCTGTAGCTTCTTTTGGTGTGAGTTTTTTGAACTATATCTTTAATTTATTAGTAGCCAGATTCTTTCCTCTAGATATTTACGGTGAGTACATGTCGGCCATTGTGTATTTTGGTTTGTTAACAGTTCCCTTTGGAGCTGTTAATGTTTTATTAATTCGTCGGATTGGTTTAACCAGCGTTGATGAACGTCAGGCACTCATTCGCATCATTGAAAAATGGATTGCCAATTTTGTCAAAAAACAGTATTTAGTGTTAATCTTGGTTTTGTTTGGGGTGACATATTTACTTCTGACACAATCAAATCTTCAACCAACCAGTGTGGTTTGGATTTTGTTAATGACACTCATATCATTGGCGACCATCCTCTATTCGGCTTCACTCCAAGCCTTCAAAGATTTTGTGGCGTCCGGTGCTTTAGGCATTATTTCAACTTTAATGAAAATCATTGTGGGCCTGTTGGTTTTGTGGCTAATTCCAAGCCTGCCTACTTTATATGCCTCAATTATTGTATCTATGATATTGGCATTTTTTGTGGCCAGAAAATTTGCTACAAACAATCATGGTTTGCTCAAACCTCTTGAGTATCGGTTGGCTCACTCCTTGAGTTTATTTAGAAAAAAATCTGTGCTGATTCCGACAATTGCCACTTTAGGTCTGGTGGGTATTTTGAGCTTAGACGTGATGTTTGTCAAAAGATTTATGGAGCCAGATCAAGTTGGTCTGTATGCCGCTCTATCAGTTTTAGGAAAAATTATTTTTTATCTGACAGCTCCCCTAGTCGCAGTGGCCTATACTTTTTTTACAGGTAGTGATACCAAACAAGATGGGCCCAAAGTCTTACTTATATCTAGCATTTTAGTAGTCTTAAGTGGCGGGATGATTTTTGTGAGTTACTACTTTTTTCCAGAACTGATGGTGAAACTTGTATTTGGGCAAAAATTTATCAGTATTGCGCCCCTGGCATACTTAAGTGCAATTTTTGGTATTGGCTACTCCATGGCCTATTTATTGATCCAATACTTAATATCCAAAAATCATCCCGCCAGCCTGTGGTCGGTGGTAGTCATGGTGGCTCAAGCAGTCGCGCTGGTAATTTTTCATGAATCTTTTGCCCAAATGATCATCATCGGCATTGGTGCCACCAGTTTATTAACACTTTTGAGTTTGGCTTCAATTATCCAGCAACAGCCACAAAAACGATGTCATTTTTTGACTCGATAAAAATCCCCCTGCTCAAACCCAGATGTCCTATTTTGTTTGAGTAAAAACCTCACATTTGGTTTTGGGTTAGCTATAGCGCCTAAAAACAGAACGTCGCTTTTACTTGAGCTAGAATTTGGCATTTAGTTTTGAGGTTGTTATAATAGACTTTCACCGCAATAAGAAGTAGCGCAAATTTAAGATGAGTGTCAAAAAAACGTCTCAATCCGCATCTCATTTTGTAAGTCTAATCGTGCCCGCATACAAACAGGCGGGTTTGATTGCGAAAAACATCAGAAGACTCAAGAAAGAATTGGATCAAATTCGGTATGACTACGAGATTATCGTAGTGATAGATGGGCTGGTGGACAAAACTTTTGATAAACTCAAACAAGCCAGGTTGGAAAAAGTCAGAATCTTGGCCTATCCGGAAAATAGGGGCAAAAGTTATGCTGTCAGACTGGGTTTACGCAAAGCCAAAGGTGACTATATTATGTTTATGGATGCCGGTATGGAAATTGATCCCAACGGTATCTCAATGCTGTTGGAGCACATGGAGTGGTACCGAGCAGATATAATTGTGGGATCAAAACGCCATCGAGCTTCGTATGTCAACTACAGTCTGTCCAGAAAAATCTTAAGTTTTGGTTATTACTATTTGGTCAAGCTGATGTTTGGCATCAAAGTCACCGACACTCAAGCCGGCATTAAAGTCTTTAAAAGACAAGTTTTGGCAAAAGTCTTGCCTCGCCTATTCGAGAAACGATTTGCCGGTGATCTAGAGATGTTGGTAGTAGCCAAATCACTGGGTTTTGATCGAATCTTTGATGCGCCCATTCGGCTTGATTACTTTAGAGGCGGAGTGAGTTCGGCAGCGGTCTTTTTGGCGATTTGGGGGATTTTATTGGATACTCTAGCTATCTACTATCGCCAGAACATCCTGGGTTACTATCGCCAACCTCACCACAAGACTATGGAGCCCGCCGATTTGCAAACTTTTACTTATAAAAAGACCACTTCAAATTAATTGATGACAACAGTAATCCACGAAATTTTTGATATGAACTCATCGCCCAACTCCATTGCTACTACGAGATTTGTCACAGCGACCGTCTCATCGCTTAAAGTTTCGATCATCATTCCTGTTAAGAAAATAAGCGGTTTTTTGCTGGAAGCCTTGCCTCACTTGCAAAAACTTGATTGGCCCAGTTACGAAATCATCATTGTGATTGATGACAAACCAAAAAAAACCGCTTGGCCCAAAACCAGATTCATTATGTCGGGACCAATGGGCCCGGCCCAAAAAAGAGATTTGGGCGCCAAGCACGCCCATGGTCAAATCCTGGCCTTTATGGATGATGATGCTTTTCCAATGTCAGACTGGTTAAAACAGGCCGTTAGACATTTCAGGCACAATCGAGTGGCGGCCGTGGGTGGACCGGGGGTGACTCCTCCCCAGGCTGGTTTTTGGGAACAAGCCTCGGGCTGGGTCAGCGCTTCTCCTTTAGGAGCCGGCCCTCACACTTACCGCTTTTTGCCTCAAAAGCAGAGGCTGGTTGATGATTACCCCTCAATGAACTTGCTCATCAGAAAATTGGATTTTATTCAAGTTGGTGGTTTTGATTCCCATTACTATCCGGGCGAAGATACCAAGCTTTGTTTAGACTTGATCAAATTAGGCCGGAAAATTGTCTATGAACCAAAAGCGGTAGTTTATCATCATCGTCGACCGTTATGGTGGCCTCACCTCAAACAACATGGCAGTTTTGGTCTGCATCGAGGCTTTTTTGCCAGAAAATTTCCCCAAACATCTGCCCGACTAGTCTACTTTATGCCCAGCGCCTTAGTTCTAGTGATTGCTTTGTTTCTACTGGGCGGGTTAGGTTGGTCATTTTTAAAGTCAATAAGTCAGCTTAGTCTCTTGATCTATGGAGGCTTGCTGGTGGTCAATAGCCTTTGGATAGGTTACGCATCAAAAAACATCCAACTGGTCTTAATTTGTCTACCGGCGGTTTTTCTGACTCACTTTTGGTACGGCATAAAATTTTTGCAGGGGTTTCTGATGAAGTGATTAATTCCAAATATAATAAACCACTAGTATAGGAAGATTTGGTATTCAAGTCAAATTGTCATGCTCCCCCGCCCAGGCGGGGGGGAATCCAGGAATAATCTCGCGCCACTGGATCCCCGCTTTCGCGAGGATGACGGACAAAGCGCGAGCAAGCATAGCCAATGCTGGTAATTCGCGCCAAACAAATTCGGTGAATTTTCATGATTACAAATGTGGTAAATTTGTTTTGTGTTTGTTATAAATACAAATTGAGGATGTGAATCTATGAAAAAACAATCACCCAAAAACCTCAAGCTGGTAGTTGGTTATCCACCCATTCCTTCAGAAAAAGGCGTGCCTTTATTGTCACAAAACAGACAGTTTCAGTACTTTAATGCCAAAACCTTTATATATCCTATGGTGCCAGCTTCAGCTGCTACTTTGGCTCAAGATCAGGGTTATCAAGTCAAATGGATGGATGGAATTGCTGGGGAACAAACTTTGACTGATTGGACAAAGGAACTTAAAAAATTTCAACCAGATTTTCTTCTACTTGAAACCAAAGCTCCAGTCATCAAGCGTCACTGGCTGTTAATAGACGATCTCAAACGCCAACTTCCAAAATTAAAGATAGTTTTAGTCGGTGATCATGTGACTTTTCTACCTGGGGAAAGTCTGGATAATTGCCTGGTTGATTACATTATTACTGGCGGTGACTATGATTTTGTGATGATAAATTTATTAAACCACATTTCTAGAGGTGAAAAACTGGAATCTGGTGTTTGGTGGCGATCCAAAGACAAAAATATTACCTGCCCAAAACCAAAAAAGTTTAAAGGAAAAAAAGGTGCCATCTACTTTAATTCAGGTTTGCCTAGTCTTGGTCATGATTTAAACGATCTACCCTTCGTCGATCGTGATTTAACCAAGTGGCGGCTTTATGCATACTTCAACGGCAATTTTAAGTATCATCCCGGTACATATACATTTTCTGGTCGAGATTGCTGGTGGAACCGATGCACTTTTTGTATTTGGGATCAGACCTTATATCCTAGGGGTAGTTATCGCACCGTCAAGCCAGAGCGGTTGTTTGAAGAAGTTAAAATTCTAGTAGATCAGTATGGTGTTAAAGAAATCTTCGATGATGCCGGGACTTTTATGGTCGGTTCAAACTTGAGAAAGTTCTGCCATTTAATGATCGATTCTGGTTACTCAAAAAAAGTAGTTTTGAGTTGTAACATGCGCCTGAATGCTTTGAATCAAAAAGATTACGATTTAATGGGCAGAGCCAATTTTAGATTTATTCTCTATGGCATGGAGTCCGCCAATCAGAAGACTTTAGACAAATTAGATAAAGGTTTAAAGGTAGCTCAAATCAAACAGGGGGTAAAGATGGCTAAACAAGCCGGTTTGGAACCTCACCTAACTATCATGTTGGGTTATCCTTGGGAAGATTATGCAGATGCCTTAAATACCATAAAATTAGCTAAAGAATGTGTTGAGGCTGGCTGGGTGGATACTCTGCAAACGACCATAATTATTCCTTATCCAGGTTCAGCTCTTTGGAAAGAATGTCAACAAAAAGGCTGGCTACTCACAGAAAATTATGAAGATTACGACATGCGTCAACCAGTTATGAAAACTAGTTTGACAGCAGATGAAATTCTCAAACTGACTCGATTGCTCTACTCTTCTTTAATTACCCCAAAATTCATGTGGCGGAGAGTCATTGGTATGCGGTCTTGGGCAGATCTAAAGTTCAACTTCTTTGCCACTTGGAAATTTTTGAGCCACCTCTTTGATTTTTCGGGGAAGAAGAAATAGACTTGTAGCGAATGAATCCCCGCTAGCGCGGGAATGACGGAACATGGTGCAAGGATGACATTTCGCCACTGTGGTCGTTTATTTCTTCCTATACAACAAGCTTATCCCATCTTTAATTCCATGTAGATAATGAATCAATGAACGTCGATTCTTTTTGACAAAAATATATCCAAAAAAATATATTGGGAAGACAAATAGAAAATATGTAAAAAGAAAGCATGTCAACTGAAAAATTCGAGCATGTTTAGATTCAAACAAAAATATATTTCTCGTATAGTAATACACCTGAGAGACACGTTCTTTTTTAAAAGATTGACTGGTTTTGTGATAAATGATTGACTGGGGAATATATACGACCAGAGAACCTGCTTGTTTAGCCCTTAAACACCAATCTGCATCCTCAAAGAGCAAAAAATATTTCTTGTCCAACAGACCAATCTGTCTGATAACTTCGGTTTTTATCAAAAGACAGGCTCCAGTCACAAAATCTACATTCTGCGCTATATTAATTAACTTCTTATCAGATTTGTTGAGTTGTTCGACACTAAGAAATTTACCTAAATATAAATTTATCATGAAACCTGCAGACTGAATGATGTTTTTTTTGTTCTTAAAGTTGGCATAATATATTTTGGGACCCAAAATTCCCACATTAGTCTGATTTGAAGATGAGACGATGAGCTTTTTTAGAAAGTTTCTTTCTACTATCGTGTCATTGTTTAAGAGCAAAATAAATTTACTAGTATTTTCTTGTAGTACTTGTCGGATAGCCACATTATTTCCTTGAGCAAATCCTAAGTTCTGGTAGTTAAAAATTAGTTTAATAACGTGACTTTGCCTTTTGTTTAAAGAATTGGCCTTTCCTTTCTTTGCCAGACGTGTTTTTCGTTTCCAGTTAATTAATCTCGCCCGACTTTCATCGGTAGAACCGTTGTCGACTACAATTACTTCATAATTTGAATAATTAATATTCAAGACTGAATTTAAACACCCCAGTGTGTCTTGCCATCCATTCCAGTTAACAATAATAATGGATACTTTTGGGTATATTTTCATGATTTGGCTACAATAATAAACTGAGCACAAAAAAGTGAGGGACTGATTTTAGTTAACCAGTTATGCAAGTTCCTCATGAATTTCCATTTAAGGACTCTTCCTTGAAGGAAAAAGAAAGAGCATCCTGGAGAATAGTCCATGTTAACAATTTTCATCTTAGCATCGGTAAACAATTTGCGAACCGTCTTTTGAGTATAAAAATGAAGATGAGAATCATCCATGATCCCACTTTTTTGATAATCAAAATTTCCCCACAATAAATTCCACCTTACCTCCAGATTAGCCACATTGGGAATAGACAAAACAAACCAGCCGCCATCTTTTAAATAAGCTTTTAGTTTTATTAATGCCTCGACTGGAGAACGCAAATGCTCTAATATATCGGCACAGATAATCACATCAAATGACTTTTTGGGAAAGGGTAAAATGTCGGTTTCAATATCCAGCAAATAGGTGCCATCAAGATTTTTCTTGGCCAGTTTGATTGCTTTGCTGGAAACATCAATGCCGTAAACAGTGGCATTTTTGCATTTTTTAAGGTATCGACCCAACACGCCCTGACAACAACCCGCGTCAAGAATTATTTTATCAAAACCGACGTGCTTCGCCACCAGCTTGTTTAATCCTTGCCCATAGATATCAACTTTGTTATCAAACGTCTTTTGAATTTTCATAGAATGTAGTAATAGTATAATAGATTTACTACGAAACAAATCTATTGAAAAAAACAAAAATCGCCTTTGTCACACCGCTGTATTTGCCAACCCAACTTTCTGGTTCTGGGACTATCATTAAGTATCTGGCAGAAGAATTGAACCAAAGAGGGTTTGATTGTTCAGTCATCACTTCAAACGCTTTCAATACGCGGTATTGGTATGATCCAATTTTTGGGAAAAAAATTGATAAAAAATTTGAAATTATCAATCACGTCAAAGTTTATCGGCTGAAATGTCTACAGTTGAAGTCATTTTTGGCTCTTGTTTTAGTGCGGTATTTTCAATGCGTCCTTCCCAAAACGTTATTAAATATGTTGCGGTTGTTTTATTGTGGACCAAACTTGGTTGGTCTGGACGAGGTGATGGCTCGGGAAAAATTTGATATTGTTTATTCATCTCCCCTGCCGGCTCACTTAAATAAGGCAGTGGCTTTGGCGGTTCAAAAAATCGCCCCCAGACCAAAATTGATTTTAGGAGCTTGTTTTCATGATGCATTTTCCGATTTTCATAATCCAATATTGACCAAATTTATCACGCATTATGATCAAATTCACGTTTTCACCAATGAAGAAAAGAAAAACATGATCCACACTTTTCAAATATCGGGAGATAAATTTACGGTTATTCCGGCATTTATCAAGCTCCAAACAAAAAAAATGAATCAAATTCGCAAAGAAATCGCCAACTTTAAACAAAAGTACCAGCTGGAGAACAAAAAAATCGTTTTGTTCGCCGGCAGTAAAATATCTCCCAAGGGCATATATACTCTAATGGGAGCCATGGACAAACTATCTTGCCAAGACCCTTCATATATATTATTAACCATAGGTAGTAGCGATATTCCTCAATGGAAAGAGTATGTTAAGAAAAATAAACCCGCCTATCTTATTGATTTGGGCTATGTGACTCAAAACCAAAAAGAAATTATTTTTGGAGTTTGTGACATCTACTGTATGCCTTCCTTGTGTGAATCATTTGGTTTGGGTTATCTTGAAGCCTGGCAAATGATGAAACCTGTCATTGGAGCGGACATGCCGATAACCAGGGAGATTATAGGTAAAGCTATGGGTGGCTTGTTGGTCAAGTTTGGTAACCAAAAACAATTAATGATCGCGATCCTAAAGCTGACCAAAAATTCCAAAATGGGTCAGAACGGATACGCGGCGATTAAAACCACATATAACTTTGGGAAGTTATATCCAAAATACAAACAACTCTTTTCAATAGCTTAACATGAAGGTTTTTGAGGTAAAATTGTCTGAACGTATTGCTACTGCCCTGATAGGGATAACATGACAATAAATAAAATAAGGTCATTATTTTTAGATAACCTGACATCTAATCAAACTATCTATAAAAACAGCTTTTGGTTAATGTTAGCAGAAATTATTAGTAAAGTTCCCATATTCTTTCTTAATCTTTGGATCGTTAGGTATCTAGGAGCTCAGGCCTATGGTCAATTTAGTTTTGTTTTTGCTTTTTGCGCTTTGTTCGCCACTCTGACTGACTTAGGTTTATCAACTCTGATAATTAGAGATATAGCTAAAAACAAACATCAGATTAAGAAGTATTTAGATAACTTGCTAGTTCTTAAGTTGATATTAGGCTTAATTACTTTTGCTGTAATTTTTGTGGCGATTCAATTTATGGGAAAATCTCCAGAAATTGAATTTGCCGTTTACATGGTGGCAATTTTTACCATCGCTATCTCGTTGGTGGCATTCTTTCAATCTGTTTTTCAAGCCTTTGAAAAGATGGAGTATCTAGCTTTATCGAAAGTCATCTACTCGGCTAGCTTGTTGATACTCATTTTTTTGATAATTTGGCAAAAAGGGCAAATCACTTCTTTAGTTAGCGGCTATGTTTATTCTGCCTTAATTACCCTAATGAGCGTATTAGTTTTTGTCCGCAAAAAATTTACTAAGTTTCTTTTTGAACTCGACTTTAATTTTTGGAAAAAAATTCTTAGCCAAGCTTGGCCGTTTGGTTTGATTGGTCTGTTGAGCTCATTGTATGTTCAAATGGCCGTCATTCAAATAAATTTAATCTCGACAGATTTTGAGACCGGTCTATACAATGCGGCTTATCAATTTGTTTTTGTATTTACCACTCTCGCCAATATATTTTTTTGTTCGTTATTCCCCACTCTTTCCAAAGAGTACCAAAATTCAAAAACAAAATTCTACCGTCTGTTGGATTTCTTTAGTAAAAAAATTATCATGTTCAGCATTATTTTTTGTTTGGTATTATTGATAGCTAGCCAAAAATTAATTTTGCTCTTGTACGGACCCAACTATCTTGGCAGTGTTGTCATCCTGCGAGTCTTATTAGTTGCAACAGTAATTTTCATTATTAATCAAATCTGCTCTTTGGCGCTAGGCATTGCGGGAAGGCAAAAACAATACTTAAAACCCCTGTTGGTGGGAGTGACAGCCATGTTACTGCTCAATTACCCCTTAATTCTGCTGTGGGGAGGCCTGGGAGCGGCGTTGTCGGCTGTAATTTCATCCTCGGTCATCGTTATGATGGTTACGGCAAAATTTGTCTATTTCAAAAAAATTGATCTGCAGTAAGTCTAATATTATGATAGTTAAACTCTTATTGATCAACGCTGTGGACAAGACAAGAAGCGTTCAAACATATCTCCCTCCATTAGGCTTGGGGTATTTGGTCAGTTCCTTGAGAAAAAAATATGGCAAAAAGGTCATTAAATGTAAAATTATTGACGATGAAATTGAAAAAGAAATAAAAAAATTTAAGCCCAACATAGTGGGCATTAGATCGGTTTCCCAAACTTATCAGATTGCCAAAAAACACGCCGCAACTGTCAAAAAATACAACCTGCCTGTGATTATGGGAGGAGTGCACATTACCGCTTTGCCTCAAACACTCACCGCAGATATGGATGTGGGCGTGTTGGGCGAAGGTGAGGCCACGATCATTGATTTAATCGATCATTATCTTAAAAGAAAACGTTTTACCAGTGGCCAACTTAAAAATATCAAAGGTATTGTTTTTAGAAAAAATGACAAACTTATCATTACTCCAAGCAGGCAATTAATCACTCCCCTAGACAGCATACCTTTGCCAGCTAGGGATTTATTAGCTATCACCAACCCCACATATATGTTTACCTCAAGAGGGTGTCCATACCGGTGTACTTTTTGCGCCTCATCGCGTTTTTGGAAAAAAGTTAGATTTTTTTCTGCCCAATATGTTGTTAAAGAAATAAAGTATCTCTATCGGCATTATCAAGTTGATCAAATTGATTTTTGGGATGACTTATTTATCGCTGATAGAAAAAGACTGGAAGAAATTTATGTTCTTCTTAATAAAGAAGGTTTGTTAGGTAAAATTAGTTTTGGTTGTGCCGTCAGGTCTAACTTGGTGGATGAACAATTGGCTCAATTACTTCAGAAGATGAACTTTAAAAGGGTTTCAATGGGTTTGGAATCAGCCTCTCCTCGTATTCTCAAATATCTGAAAGGTGAAACTATAAGTGTGGCTAATCATACTAATGCCATTAAATTATTAAAACAATATCACATTGATCCAAGCGCCAGTTTTATTATTGGATCACCTCAAGAAACAAAAAAGGAAATATTAAAAACTCTGAATTTTATCAAAAAGAGTCAACTGCGAGGTTTTAGTATTAATCTATTAACACCGTACCCTGGAACACCAGTTTGGGATTATGCTCAAGACAGAGGCTTGGTGAATGATAAAATGGATTGGGATATTTTAGATATAGATTTTGAATATAACCACCAAAAAGCAATTATATTGTCAGAAAAGATCAAGAGAGAAGAACTGTATCGGCTGTTCACTAAATTTAAACATGAACAAACCAGGCGGTTGTTTATTTATGGTTTACAAAATCCCCAAAGAATTCCTAAATACATATTCGGTGAGATCAAACGAAGGTTTTTGAAGAGCAATTTGCTTAATTCTTAATACTATGTTTTAGCGGTTAGATTCGGTTTTGCTAATTCCAAAAAATCTCTCCCCCATATGACGTCAAATATTGCCCGGACGCTTAATATTGATTTTGGTCTCAATAAACTACTCAAACCCAAAACAGTCAATCGCAAACATCTATCTATGCCAGAAAAGTTTTTGATGACTGTTAGAAAACGATTTCTTTGATAGTAATACCCAATTACTTCTGATGCTACATTTTGTTTAAAACTCAATGAACCTTTGTGCCAGATTTTGGCATTCATGACTCCCACAGCTTGGCTACCTTGACGTTTTGCTCGAAGTTGAAGATCAACATCTTCATAGAAATGCTTAAATCTTTCATCAAAACCACCCAATTTAAAAAACCACTGTCGATTGATCATTAAACAAGTGCCATTGGCGTAATCTCCCCACACTAAACCTTGATAATGATCTTTATGTCCTCTACCCACGGCTTGACCATATCCCGGCCAAATATATTTACCTATCACACAGTCAATCTGGTCAGTGCTTTGCATTAGTATTTTCGGTTGGAGTAACAATTTTGTATTTTTTTTGGCAACCGACCAAAGCTCCTTTAGCCAATCTGCTTCAACGCAAGTATCTGCATTCAAAAAAACTAACCAACTACCTATGGCATTTTTAGCTCCTAAATTACTACCTCCAGTGAAAAAAAGGTTTGCTTTTGATTTTATTAATTTGACTTGATGATTGTTGTTATATTGTTTGTTTAACAACTGCCAGCTCTTATCACTTGATCCATTTTCGACAACAACCACTTCAAACTCTTTGAAGTTAGATCTTAATACCGAGTCCACACAATCTGCGATATATTTTTGACCGTTAAAATTAACAATGATGATCGACACTTTCATATTTATCAGATTCTTCAACGATGATATTAGACTTGTCTGGTCATCCTCACGTCCCGCCTGGGCGGGGCCAGCGGGCACTGGTTATTTTCATACTATTCTAGTCATCCTCGCGCCATTCTAGTCATCCTCGCGATAGCGGGGATCCAGAATCGCGACTGTGGTCACTGGATTCCCCCCACTACGCGGGGAGAATGACGATTAAAACAGTTATCAGAAGTGACCAAAATTAAACAATATTTATCCATCATTATTGCCTTATTTTATTTTTAAGTATTTTTTGGGCCCTAATGGCTACACCGGCTCCCAAGTTTAAAAACCTGGCGTTAACTGTTTCTTGTTTAGTTTTAATTCCCAGTTTATTCAACCACAATAATCGATGCCACAACTTGATGGTTGGTTGGTCGAGATAATAGTACCCATCAACCAATTGGAAATCATATTGACAGAGGATCCTTTTCCACTTGCTCAAGTTATAGAGATGAAAATGATGATACTTTTGATTAAACCACCAACCATAAAGTTTGCCCAAGCTCAAATAATCAACTAGTTTGTGACTGGGCATAGTGGCTATCAATTGACCACCTGGTTTTAATACTCGATATGCTTCTTTAAATACTAGATCAATATTTGGGATATGTTCTAAAACTGAATTGGCAAATACTAAGTCCACCTTGCCGTTTTTGAGAGGTATTTTGGTAGCATCAGCCTCTAGAACAATTTTATAGATATGGTTTCTTTTAGCTTTATTAATCATTTCTGAATCATTATCTAGTCCCCACTCAATTTGCTTTTCAAACACTGCGTTGGCAATTTCACCCTCACCACAGCCCAAATCTAAAACTTTCCCTTTAAAATGTTGAGACCACTTTTGTTTTAATAAACTAACCTCAATATTTCTCCAAAGAATAGTAGCTTGGTCAAATGCTCCTAAACTTTTATTAAAATTACAGTGACTATTTTTTTTGACTGTTAATTTCATAAATTGATAATAGACCTCATTCGAAATAAAGGAAACGGTTACTTGCAATTCTTTTGTGCATTTTCGATGCCGGTTCTTCCTCAAGTAGCATTGACTATGCTTGCTCGCGCTTTGTCCGTCATCCTCGCGACAGCGGGGATCCAGTGGCGTCATTGTCAACCCCGGATTCCCCCCCCCGCCTGGGCGGGGGGAGAATGACAATCAAACTCGTTTCATATTTCCAAAGAAGTCAAAATTAAAAGCCCCTTCCCGAAATATAGGCCAAAGCCTTACCAGCATACCAGCTGATACCTTGTTTGACGAACAACTGTTTGATCCAACTATCAGAACTCTTTAAATTTGTTTGGACCCATTTTCGTTTGCGCAGAATTAGCCCGATATTAGACAACAGCCAACCAAAAGCACGAACTATTGATTTTGCCTGATTCCATTGACACTTCAATAACATTAACACTAACAAACCAGACCATGCCAGTCCTACCCAAAACAACATTCTCCATAAATGCCAGCCAACGGCATTTTTAGCAATGGTTAATATTTGATTGCGACAAGCAAAATATACCTGGTTAGATTCAGGTATCAATGGAGTGGGTTTGGCTTGGCTACCATAAGCGTGAGTCACACAGCCCATCCATAAAAACTTGACTTGAAAACCAGCCTTCCAAACCCGCCACATTAAATCAGGTTCCTCCCAATAATAAATATAATCGCGATCAAAACCCCCAATTTTGTAGAAAAGTTTTCTTCTAATGATCATGGCCGCACCTTTACCAGAAAAAGTTTGACTAGCTTTGTTAAATTGACCATTATCTAAAGCTTCACGCGCCCGCTCTACCAAAAAACCATTGGCTGTGATTAACTCGCCCGCACTATCGAATGTGTTATTGCCGATTCTCAGTAACTTGAGTTGTCCAGCTCCAACATGAGGATGGTTATCTAGATACCCAGTGACATTATCTAACCAATCCTTTTTGACTTGAGTGTCATTATCTAAAAACAATAGGTACCTGCCTTTGGCCTTCTTAGCGCCCATATTTCTAGCTAAACTCGGATTACCTTCCTCCAGATTCAGAAACTTGATCAGAGGTGATTTGTGTTGTTTTTGCCAGAGTTTAATTTTGCTGGTATTTTCTAGATTTAAACCATTGTTAACCACAATTACTTCAGAATAACTCACCCAACTATTAATTACTGAAGCTAAAGTATTAAAAAATAATTTATTGGCTTGATGATTAGCAATAATTATGGATATTTTTACCATGAGCTGGACAATTCTGTGACAGTTAATTGAGGAGTATAAATTGTGGGAGGAATTATTTGGGACGTCTTATTTCTAGTTTGGATTTCTTGATTAATTAGACTTTTAATGTTCTCTTGATCAGGCAGTTTGGCTGTATTGTCCAACCAATACTGAACAATATACTCTGATTGACTCAACTGTTGCTTAGTGTGAATTAGAGAAAAATCCTTATATTCTTCAAGCACCAACTTTAAATCTGGTCTATTTTTTGCCAAGTACAAACTGGGGTCAGGTATCAACTGACTAACCCAGACTTTAGCTTCATCAGGTAGGTAGTCGGCTACCGATTTGGCATAAACCTCATAATCATAGTCACGATAAAACATGGCAATTCTGGTTTGTTCAGCTAAATTAAAAAAAATTACTACTACCAACACAATTAACATAGAATATCTTTGATTAATTTGGTTTTTTTTGAGCCAAGATCGATCTAGAACTAAGTATCCAAAACTACCAGCCAACGGCAAAAACCCCAAGTACCAATCCAAACCTCCAAAAATCATCAAGACGATGCTTAGCCAAGCAAAAATTATCAGGAGTTTTTCCTGTCTGGTTTTGAACTTAACTAAAGTTGCCCAAATCAAACCAACCAAATATACAATCGCTACCAACTTGATCAGCTCATCTCCTGCCATGATGGCTTGAATTGACCTAAAACTTGGATTAAATCTAGATCCACCAGCTGACAAAGCTTTATCAATATTTTGACCTAATCGACTGATAATTAGGATCCAAACAAAAATAACTGTGCTAAAACTTAGACCAAATATCCAACTAAACTTGTCTTTGAGAATTTGATTCTTATTTTTCAAAATTCGATCTACAAAGATACTTAGGATTAAAGCAGAACCCATCAAATAGTGGCTCATGAATGTGAGAATCATTGCCACAAATGTAGCCCATAAACTCCATTTAGATTGCTTTTTTAACCATGAGAAGTAGTTGACTAAACCAACTACACTTAACCAAATAACCATCATTTCTGGTCGACCAAAACGGCTAGTTCTTAAAAAGAAATAATCAGAACCTAACAAGAAAATTAATAACCAACCACTGCTCATATTTTTGCCAGTCATTCTAGCTAACTTAAAACACCAAATTAACGCTAAACCACCTAAAAGAACAGAGCCCCATCTCATCTCACTTATACCGAAACCAAATATCTTAAATAGACCTGCCAGATACAGATAATAAACTGGCCCATGGTAAATTATTTCTGCAATTTCTGTTTGACCTAGGTGCGTAGAAAACCAATCATGGGAAAAAACTTTTGGGTTAATTAAACTATAACTAACAGTGGCGAATGAAGTTTCATCAGGAAATACGACTGGATCTTTTAAAAGTAATTTACTATTAATAAATATATAAATCAAGCCAATAATCAAAAAACCACCTATCATCGACAATATTCCGAGTGTTGGTTTGGGAAATTGTTGGTTAAGCTTGATAAACCACTTCATAATTAATCACCAATTGCCGGGTAGGAAAAACATGATCCAAAACGACGGCC
>Ga0180007_10000964_pt1 | contig 42146 bp, 46 predicted proteins | sample MM_PC_MetaG_FD_121122 | JGI IMG/M metagenome (GOLD analysis project Ga0180007, IMG submission 121122) | Groundwater microbial communities from the Aspo Hard Rock Laboratory (HRL) deep subsurface site, Sweden - MM_PC_MetaG | ecosystem: Environmental > Aquatic > Deep subsurface > Groundwater... | reverse complement strand
AGGGGATATGCGGTTTCAACCATCGGATTTGATGAAGAGATAATCAAAAAATATATCAGAGAACAAAACGAGGAAGATGATAAATTTTATACAACTAATTAATTAAAGAAAACTAGCGGTGAGAGTTGCTCGCCTTTGAGGCGCTCCCATTCATCAAGCCACCGCCTTTGGCGGGGGTATTCTGACTGAAAACCCCTCGGCGATGACGCTGAGAGGCGGGGAAATTGTCGGATTGATTCAGTCCGCGGACTGAGTAAACGCGGGATCATCGATCATGAAATAGATTTCGATGCAATTATTTGGCATAATTCTCACTTCAGTTTGTAGAACCCCTTTCCAGTGACGACTGAGCTGTTCAAAACATTGTTTTGCCTGTTCCTGCGAGGTGAAGCCGTTATTTCCGAGGTTATCTTTCAAAATTCTTGCGCAGTAGAAAACCGGAAGTCCATACTTCAAGCCCGTTGGCGCAGGATATTCTGTATGATCTTTTGTGATGGCATTGAGCCATTTGAAAAATCCGACTTCATTTCCCCAGAATTGGAAACGGAAATTGTGCAGTTCAGCGGGGATTCGATCCCACAAGCCAGATGCCATTGAACGAATTTCCGCGTCCAACTCTCTCAGAATTTTTTCTCGCTTTTTTCTGAACTCGATCAGTTGGTTGGTGCGCATGTCTGCTCCTTGTGTCTGCTGAGAATGACCTGGCGATTACTTTGAATATTATATTACAGCCGCGGTTTTGTCAATGGCAGCAGCTAAATGATGTGTTGGCGATTTTTGGAATATTGAAAGCAATTAGATGTTTTTTCAGTAAAACAAAAAAACATTATCTTTCGATAATGCTTTTTTGGTACCGCCACGGAGACTCGAACTCCGGTTACCAGGATGAAAACCTGGTGTCCTAACCCCTAGACGATGGCGGCTTGATTTGATCTTGAAATTAAGAAACCGTTTTTTTCGAGATGACTGAACGAGAAAAATAATAACAAATTAAATATGATAAGTCAAATGTTTTTGAGTTTACTTTTGTCAAAAAAAATGAGAAAATGATTTTAGAATTGTTGAATAATTATGATAATACTGGGAATCGAAACATCCTGCGATGAAACAGCGGCTTCCATTGTTCGAGCGGACAATGGATGTTTTCAGGTTGTATCAAACGTTGTTGCATCTCAGGTAAAAACGCATGCGAAATACGGCGGAGTTGTTCCCGAGGTGGCGGCGCGGTTGCATATTCAGAAAATTTTGCCGATTATCGAGAGTGCATTGGAAAATGCAAAAGTAAAAATAGAAAATGTTGATTGCATTGCCGTTTGCGCCGGTCCCGGATTGATGAGTTCTCTTTTGATTGGCGTGGAAACAGCGAAAACTTTGGCAATGGTTTTGCATAAACCATTGATTAGAACGAATCATATTGAGGGACATTTGTATTCCGTGTTCGCTGGCAAGAATGATGCAGAACAAAAAATTCGATTTCCCGCCATTGCGTTGGTTGTTTCCGGCGGTCATTCGCAGATTATTTTGATGAAAGATTTTTTGAAATACAAATTGATCGGTGAAACGCGTGATGACGCGGCAGGCGAAGCTTTTGACAAAGCGGCGAAAATTATGGATCTGGGTTATCCCGGCGGACCGGCGATTTCAAATGAAGCGGACAAGTTGGACGGACGTACAAGCGAATTTAATATTAAACTGCCGCGGCCAATGTTGAATTCCGATAATTTCAATTTCAGTTTTTCCGGATTGAAGACAGCTGTTTTGTACAAGTGGCGAGATTTGAAATTAAGTTTAAACAAGAAACAATTGGAAAGAGCGCGCCGCGAGTTGGCGGTTGAATTTCAAAATGCTGTTGTCGAATGTCTTGTTTCGAAGACAATGCGCGCCGCACAGGCGAACAAAGCGAAAACAATAGTTTTGGGCGGAGGCGTCAGCGCGAACAAGGCTTTGCGGGAATCGTTGGAATCCGCGGTTGCCGAGGAATTGCCTCGAGCGAAATTGTTAACGCCTTTAATGGAAATGACCGGAGACAATGCGGCAATGATTGCGATCGCCGGATATTTTCACGCGAAGGGAAAAGATTTTATTGTTCCGGAAGAATTGACAGCTGATCCGAATTGGGAGTTGGTTGAGTGACAGGGAGTAATTAGCAAGGAACAAGGAGCACTAATCATGTAGCACATAACATGTAGCATGTAGCAAAATATTTAATCCGAAATTTGAAATACGAAATCCTAAACAATTTTTAAATTCCAAATTATAAATCCCAAGCAACTGATAAATTATGATTACGAAAAGATAATTCGCCTGCCTCGCACCTGCGGTGTTGCCACCTAACATATAAATCAGTCGTAAAGTTTTAAACTAGCTAAAAAGCTATTTATCCCGCCCGCGGCGGGAAGAAGCTAATCAGCTAATCAGCTAAAAATGAAAATAATTACAAAAAGCGAAAAAGGAACAATAATGCAAGGGAAAAAATTCGCCGCGCGTTTGAAAGGCGGCGAAGTTATTTTGTTGGTCGGAGATTTGGGTGCGGGAAAAACCACTTTTGTGAAAGGCGTTGCCGTTGGATTTGATCTGAGGAAAAATATTACCAGTCCGACTTTTGTGATTATGAAGATTTATAAAATCAGCAAACATTTGAAAATAAAAAATTTGATCCACATTGACACTTATCGCGGATTGGATATTAATGATTTGGAAAATATCGGAGCTTTGGAATATTTCGGACGCGATGATTGTGTTTGTTTCGTGGAATGGGGCGCCGGGCTGGAAGATTATTTGCGGAAAGGAAAAATTAGAATGAAAAAAATAAAATTTAACGATCTGGATGAAAATACCAGAGAAATAATTATTACTTAAAAATTATGGCAGAGAAAAAAATAACCGGAGCGCCGGTAATACCGGCTGTTGAAGAAGCGGTTTCATCTGAAAAAGAAAAAGCCCTGGATGCTCAGATGGAATTGATTTTGGTGAAGTACGCGGAAAAAATAAATGAAGGCAACAATGGTGTGGTTTTTCTGGTTGATTTTGACAAAGTAAGTGATGATATGGGTGTTGAGTTCGGTGAGGTTCTGCGGGAATTCGGATTGTCGATTGAAGGTACTGGCGTTGTTAAAGTTTTGAAAGTTTATCGGCCGGGTGCGGGAAAACATGAATTTGAAATGCAGAAAAGAGCTTTTGATATTATCAATAAAACTTCCGGTTCGATCGCGAAAGTTGCGAATCCGATTTTGTTCAGAGATATTTCGTTGACAAAAGCGACTCAAGATTTCCTGATGAACAGAGGATTAAAGAGCGCTCCGGGTCGAGCGGAAATAATTTTGATGGATTTTATTCCCGGAGTTGATCTGGCGAATTATTTATATCGAGCGGTGGTAAAGACGCATTCGCGATTGCGGCATCTTGTTTCAGCTGTGGATCAATTGAGTTTTTCCGAATTGCATGAAAATGTCGGAATGGCTCTCGGTTTCAGCGACCCGGGAGGAAAGGGCAAAACGAGAGAAGCGAAAAGTATTGAGGAGGAAAAAGTTTACAATAAAAATGAAGAATTGCTTTATCAATATTTGGAAAGAAAAGAATTTCGTTTTCCTCGGGAATTGTTGGATCAGTATAACGCGGCAATCAATGCGCTGCATGAAAATGGAGTTTGCTGGCGCGATGCGCATCAAAGAAATTTTATGATTGAGGAAAAGGAAGGTCCGTCTGAAAAAAGTTATCAAGGATATATTATTGATTTCGGATCATCCACTGTTTTCGAAGGTACAGAGCCGCCGCAAGAATGTTATTTGGGTGCGACAAAAAGATTTATTGATGACCGAGCCGTTATACGCATTATGAGACAGTTTGCAATAACAAAAAATGAGAAGGTTGATGTGGAAGTCGAGCGAAAAAAACAAGAATTGAGAAAGTTGGAAGAAAGGATCGGAAAAAATCAAAGATTCAATCTGATTTGGAAAAACTTTTTGGAGAAAATTTTTGAAAGTGCGGAAAAAGATACTGATATTTTGAAAGAAGGTTTTCATCAGATAATGCAAATGCATGTTCCCGGAGGCGAAAATTTTAAAGTGGATTTGATAAGTATCTTTCTGTTGAAGTCAATAAATCTGGGAGCGGCCACCACTTCTTCGGTAAAAAATTTCATTTCAAATGTGGTGACAAAGGAACAAATTCCAATATCAACAATTAATAAATTAGTTTTCTCTTTGAAGTTGTTTCAATAAAGTTTTTTAAAATAATACAGAGCTCTTGTTGCAAGGGCTCTGTTTTATTTTTTGGACAAAATGTTGATGGAAGACCACGTGACGAATCTTCCGGTTTTACGGCTCCTCCACAGAATCTTTTGATTTCTGATCTGAATCGTCAATCCTCGTTCAGCGGCGATTGCCGTCAGCAGTTCGAAATACTCCTTTTGGGTTTTGGTTAATTCTGTTGCTTTCATGGTGATCTTCCTTTTTTTGAGTGGAGAATTAAGATTATAATAAATATTTGATTATGTCAAGTATTTGCAGTTTGTTGAATAATTACATGGAATTTGAACTAATTTTAACATTTAGTTCATCTGATGAAAAGAAAAAGACCGGATTGTGAACCCGGTCAATTTTTTTTGACTTTCTAGTTGAAAGTCTGAATGTAGCGCTGGAGAGAAATCCGCCAGAATGCGGTCAGTCTGAATTGCGGATCGCCTTGATCGCAGAATTCAATTTTTTTTCTAACACATTCGATTCTTTCAAACTGTTCGCGCAGGTTGCCGGGCATGATCTGCCGGACATAGTCTTGCCACAGCGGAATCAATGTTGCCAGCGCCAAATCAATGGGAATATCCGGTTGCATTTGTCCGAGCGATTGGACCGCAAGTTGAATGATTTCTTCCCCCCTTGACATCTTACACCTCCGCCGCTTTGAATCGAGCCACGATGTTTTCATGCGGATCTTCCGGAGAAAATGTTTCGCAGTCTTTCGCCAGATCGGTCAGTTCGGGCGCCGTCTTTCGCTGAAGTTTTTCTTGCTCTTCCGCGCAATCAACGCAGAATTGAGCTTCCGGAATAATTGCGAGCCGAGCCTCCTCGATGAGTTCCTCGCATTTCTCGCATGATCCGTAAGCTGCAGGAGTTATACGAATTTTTAGCAGGGCGATTGACACTTGTTTCAATTGACTGAGCATGAACAGTCTATGAGTTTCATGGCGGTAGGGATCATCAAGTTTTCGACGAAGATCATTTGCTTTGTCGCTGAGCACTTGGATTTTTTCCCGAAAGTCATTCCGCATTATTGCCTCCTCCGCCTTTGTTCGTTGTGGGGTAATGAACAAACAATAATATAGAATAGCACGATTTACGGGGTTGTCAAGAATGAAAATAAAAAAGAGCTTTGAAAAGCTCTTTTTTGTTTTGTCTGATTATTCGCTGACTCTGAAGATTTCATCCACCGAAGTTATTCCTTTGAGCGCTTTTAGCAATCCGTCTTGCGCCATTGTAATCATTCCGCCTTTGATCGCTTCGTTTTGAATATCATTTTCCGAAACATTTTCCACTGAGATTAGTTTTTCTATTTCCGGAGAGAGAATCATAATTTCATAAATTCCCAGCCGTCCTTTGTATCCGATATCATTGCAGGTTTTGCAGCCTTTTGATTCATAGAATACAAGTTTGCTCAGATCCGGCCGATCAGGATGTTTTTCCGGAATGGCGGATAAAAGTTCAGTCGCTCTTTTTAATTTTTCCGGATCCAGTTGAACTTCTTGTTTGCATTCCTGACAAATTTTTCTCACCAATCGCTGACCCATGACAATGTTCAATGCGGGTGCCAGAAGAAACGGTTTTACTCCGAGCGCCAGAAATCTTGGAATTGCGCCGGCCGCGCTGTTGGTGTGAATGGTGGAAAGCACCAGATGTCCGGTGAGCGCCGAGTTTATTGCGGTTTCCGCTGTTTCGAGATCGCGCATTTCTCCGACCATGACAATATCAGGATCTTGGCGCAGGATCGATCTTAGTCCGTCGGCAAATGAATATCCTTTGCTGTGATCGATCTGGCTTTGATTTATTCCTTCGAGTTTGTATTCCACCGGATCTTCCAGCGTGAAAATTTTTATTCCTTCCGTATTCAACTTATTTAAAATCGCGTAAAGAGTTGTCGTTTTTCCGGATCCGGTCGGACCGGTGGTGATAATCATTCCGTTCGGCCGTTCCGTTTGCGTTTTCAGTTCAGCATAAGCTTTGCCGATAATTCCCAGATCTTCAAATGTCAGAGAAGTTGAAGAAGCCTTTAGCAATCTCATAACAACGCTCTCGCCCCAAGTGATCGGAGTGCAGGATACGCGGACATCCATTTTTCCTTCAGTCATTTTGATGCTGAATCTGCCGTCTTGCGGTTTTTCCGTGATATTAAGTTTCAAACCTGAAAGCAGTTTTATTCTGGAAATTATTTTCGGCCAGAGAGCTTTGTCGATTGACGCGGCATCATGCAAAATTCCGTCAACGCGAAATCTGACTTTAACATCATTTTCTTCGGCTTCAATATGAATGTCGGAAGAATTCGCCTGAACCGCGGCCGCGATAATAAGAGTTACCAATTCGGTGACATTAACTTTTTTGATATATTCATCCAATTGTTTGAAATTGGTGACAATTGATTTGAATTTTTCCATTTCTTCGGCGCTCACTTCAACTCCTTTTGGGGCGGCTTTTAGTTTCGGCAGCCTTGCATATTGTTTCAGCGCTTTTTCCAGACTGCGTTTTGAAATCAGGTACAGCGCGCCTTTTGAATGAAGAGAATCTTCGAGGCTGTGTTTGATTTCTTCAATTTTGGGATTTTTCGGATCGGTTGAGGCCAGCCGAAATTCTTCGCCCGTATTTACAAAACAAATCAAATTATTTTCCCGGCAAACATTTTCCGGAATGGTTTTCAGCGCTTCCTCGCTCATGGGAAATGCAGTTAGATCAAGATATGGAAGTCCGAGCGCGTCAGCATCGCTTTTTACTTTTGCTTCCGCTCCTGAGATTTGAATGTTTTCCAATTTTTTTTCCAATTTCCCGCCCGTTGATTCATCTTCATCGGAAGTTGGCGCGGCGCCGGCGGCAGGAGCGGCTCCGCCTTTTAATTGGGTTTTTGCTTTTTTTGATAATAATTCTTCGATTGATAGGTGACTGTCTGCCATAAGATTTTGTTATTTCAATAATTGCATTATACATTTTTTATCGCGGTTATACAATTTATTGCGGAAAAACTTATTTGCCAAAATAATTGAAGATGCTAAAATGTTATTGATAATAAGTAATCAAAACGCGTATGGCTTTGGAAAATATAATAGAAGAATTGGAGAGCGGCGGAGTGAAAAAGCCGCGACAGAGACGAAGCCGAAAAACCGCGAGCAAAGCGGAGAAGCCGGCAAAACCGGCCAAGATGGAAAAACCGGAAAAGCGGGAAATTCCCGAGAGAAAAAAAACATCGATAAGCGAAACAAAAGTTTTCAGCATAGCGGTGGCTGTCATAATCGCGCTGGGAATTATAGGAATTCTTGTCGGCTACACAAAAGATAAATTCGGAGAAATAAAAGCGGGCGGAGATTTGGTGAAGGAAAACATGGAGCAGGAAGTGAATGATTTGAAGGCGGAATTGAACAATCTCCGAGAAAAAACAAATAACCTTGAAGAAGAGAGCGCTTCGAACAAATCCGCGGTGATTGATATATTCGAAAAAACAAGGAAAATTCCCACTTCGGTGAATGCGGGGAATTGGAATGCTTTGTCTGATGAAAATTTGAGTTTCACTGTTAATTATCCGAGAAATTGGGAAGTGGTTCGTTCATTGATAAAAGCAAATGATAAAGAAAATATTGATTCGGAAATCGTGTATTTACAGCCGACAGGGCAAGCGGATTTTTTGAACGCAGTGATAATAGAGTCGGATTATCCGGAAATGTCAGACATGACGGTCAGAGCGAAATATGCGGCGTTTTCAGGATTGGAAATGCTGGACATTTATGACTTTGACGATGGAAAAATGTTGTATTACATAAATGTTGATGAAGCGAACAATCAAATTCCGACAATAATGATTTTAACGGAAGACAAAATTTATCGCGCGACATTCAATATCGCAAACAAAAAATTGACCGGTTATTTTGACGCCAGGAAAACATTTGAAGAAATTGTCGCGACATTTGCGCTGACCGAGTAAGATTTGACTGTGCATCAATGAAAAGCCGGATTTCCGGTCTTTTCTTTTTGCTGGATTTCTGGTAGATTGGTGGAGTTGATGTTTCGGTGAACGAGGGGAGCTGGGGACCAGGAGACCCGGAGACCAGGGAACCAGGAGACCCGGAGACCAGGGAACCAGGAGACCCGGGGACCAGGGGACCAGGAGACCCGGAGACCAGTGGATCCGGAAATTATAAATTTCAATATTTTGCTAGCCGGATAGCCGGATAGCCGAAATTTCGTATAGTCGTAACGATTAATACTAATAAATCTATGTCATTTTCAATCGGAATAGTCGGCCTGCCGAATGTGGGCAAGTCTACATTATTCAAAGCATTAACGAAAAAACAAATTGATATTGCCAATTATCCTTTTTGCACGATTGAGCCGAATAAAGGCGTTGTGGCTGTGCCGGATGAGCGGCTGTCAAAATTGGCGGAATTTTCCAAATCAAAAAAAATCGTGCCAACCGCGATCGAGTTTATCGATATTGCGGGAATTGTAAAAGGCGCGCACAAAGGCGAAGGTCTGGGAAATAAATTTCTCGCCAATATTCGAGAAGTTGACGCGATTTGTCAGGTTGTTCGCGATTTCAAATCGGGCGACATTATTCATGTCGCGGGAAAAGTCGATCCGGCGAGCGATGTTGAAGTGATAAATATTGAATTGGCTTTCGCTGATCTGGAAACAGCGAGCAAGCATTTGTCGAAATTGAAAAGTAAATTAAAAACAGCTGCCTTGAAAACGGAAAAAGATGACCGAAAAGCCGCGGAATTTCTGGAAACAAAAATAATTCCGGCTTTGGAAAATGGAATATTGTTGAGAACGTTTGATTTGGATGAAGATGAAATGAAGATTTTAAAACAATTGAATTTGCTGACAATAAAGCCGATGATTTATGTTTTGAATGTGGATGAAAGCGAATTGAATAAGCCGGTTGAAATCGAGATTTTGAAAAAAGAGGTGGTAATCCCGATTTGCGCGCAGCTGGAATCCGAGCTGGCGGAACTTAATTCCGATGAAGTGATAGAATATTTGGAGTCAGCGGGAATCAGCATGACCGGACTGGACAGAATAATTGTGGAAGCTTATAAAATTTTGGATTTGATCAGTTTTATTACAACAGGAGAAATGGAAACAAAAGCGTGGACAATAAAAAGAGGAACAAAAGCGCCGCAAGCGGCCGGCGTTATTCACGGCGATTTTGAGCGCGGATTTATCGCGGCCGAGGTGATCAACTGGAAGGATTTGCTGGACAGCGGGAGCGAGCCGGCGGCAAAGGAAAAAGGTTTGATTCGGCTGGAAGGAAAGATTTATGAAGTGAAAGATGGCGATGTTTGCGTTTTTCGGTTTAGTGTTTAAATGCGAATAAGTGCGAATTGATGCGAATTAATGCGAAACAAAAAATGTCATGCTGAGCCTGTCGAAGCATGACATTTTTTTGTTTTTTTATAATGTGGTAAAATTAAAGCAAGACAAATAATTTAAACATTATGGCATTTACTGCGGAAAAAAGACAAGATTCAAAAGAACAGCCCGTAAAAGCGGAAGCGCGGGAAAAATCAACAGCGGAAAAAATGGAGGATTTGAAAAAGTCGAGGGGAAAAATTGAAAAGGATTTTGAGAATATGGATGCTGATCTGGAAATGATGGAGGAAGAGCTGGAATCGCTCGGACCAGAAACAGCTGAGAATAAAAAAGAAATGGATGCGATTAAAAAAGGAATCGAACTTGTCGAGGCGAGGCAAGACAAGATTGAGAAGAGACTGGCTATTTTGAGAGAGCAGGAAGCGGCTTTGACCGGTTCGGCTGAGGAAGTCGTGGAAGAGGCGCCTGAATTGAAAGAGGAAGCTCCGGCGGAAGCAGTGGAAGAAGAACTGGTTGAAGCGGCGAAAGATACTATCGAATTATCCGAAGCCGATATAATTGAAGAATTGCCAGGGGAAAAAACACCAGCGGAGGAATATTCAGAAATAGTTGATCATTGGAGTGGTAGGATGAATGCGATACTTCAAAAGTATGATATTGGCGATGCATTGGATAAACTGGAACCAATTTCTGATGAGCAGCGTAAAGAAATTGAAAAAATGAACATGGAGCAACTGGCTGGGTATGCGCAAAAAAATTTACCGGGTAAAATTTCGGAGGAACAGATGAATAATGTTTCGCAGTTGTTCAATTCCGCAGAATATCAGGAAATGGTTGCTTTGGGGAAAAGACGAGATGAATTAAAGGCGGGGATGGAGAAAAAAGAAGAAAGTCCTGAGGCGGCAGATCAAGAAATTACAGCTGAAGCGCTAAAGGAGGCGGCGGCGGAACAGGGGATAGATAAAGAACACGAAGCGAAATTGGAAGAGATGCGGAAGGAAGATGAAGCTAAAAAAATGAAATTCGAAGAAGGAGAAGCGAAGCTGAAAGAATATCAGGAGAACATTTCAGAAAAAGTTAACTCGTTGGGAGAATCCCTGTCCAATACTGCGGATGAGATGATAGAAATTGATGAAAAGTTAAAGCAGGTGTCTCAAGTGAGAGCATCTTTAGCTCCATTGTTAAAAAAATTCGGTTTTTTTACAAAAACGGTAGTGGTTGAAAAAATTGTTGATGAAAAAGGTGAAATTCAACAAGGAAGCTTTAAGTTGACAAAAGAGCAGGTGCAAACAATGATAGAGAACGCGGAAGGTCTCAGGGCCTCCCTACCGATCCGCAAGGAGCAATTGAGGGGAGCCATAAACGAAATTCGCAGATCAGTTTATCCTGATAAAAGTGTCTTAACCAAAGAAATTACTGATTTATCAAATAAATATGGCATGAATCTAAATGCAGATTTGGAAGCAAGACAAATAACAGATAATTTCAATAGGGCTGACAATGATGCAATGAGAAGATTTAAAGAATATTATAAGTTGTAGATTTTCAATACAAAAAAAACGACCGTTCGGTCGTTTTTTTTATTACATTGCGGTAATCTGCGTTCTTATTTCCTTTAATTTTTTTTCCGCGCGCATTTGCCGGATTTTTATTTTTACTTTGGCTGACGCTGATTTCGCTTCAGCCGCTTCCTTGGCCAGCTCGGCCATTTCCGCTTCGAGCGATGCTATTTTTTGTTCTTTTGTCGCCGGAGCGATTGCTTCTGATTTGATTTCCGCCATATTTTTGGTTTGTTATTAATTTTCTGATATAATTATAGCAAATATTAAAAATAAAAAGAAAAAATATGGTGCAACAACCGCAAGATGTTGAAAAATCGGCGATGCAAGAAGCCGTTCAAACGCCGGAAGCGCCGGAATCGAAAAAGGAAACCGGAGTTGAAGGAGAAAAAGGGCGTTTGCAAAAAAAGCTTGAAGCGATTCAAGAGGATTTTGATATTGCGGACGGTTATTTGAAAGATGCTGAGGCTGATCTGGAAAAATCAAAAGCCGGCGGAGACATTGATCCTGACAAACAAGCGGAAATAACCGCTGAAATTGAAAATATTGAAAAATCAATGGATGATATTGAAAAAAGAATGAAAAGATTGACTGCTGAGATAAAATTGGCTGAAATGCTCGGCGAGCCGGCGAATGTTGACAAAGAAGTTCAAGCAAAACCGAAATTGGAAGTGATTGAGGGAGGGAAGGAAGAGGTGATTGAATTGACAACTGAAGATATGGAAGAAATAAAACCGCCGCCATTGCCAAAAGAAGAAATTAAAATCGAAGCGCCGATTGTTCCGGATGAACCGGATATTTCAGCTGAACATTCTCCGCAGGAAATAGCGGCTCAGTTGAATGAAATCGATGATGATGTATCTCTCGAGGTTGAAGCGAAAACAAAAGCGCAGGAATCATTGGATACATTGAAAGCCGCAGGAACAAGCGAAGGCGCGGAAGTTGAAGCATTTCAAAAAGAAGTAAAGGAAGCGGATGAGGAGATTGCAAAGCTGGCAAAAAGAAAAGAAGAAATAAGCCAGGGTCATCTTGAAGTTGAGCCGGAAATTATCGGCGCGATAGAATCGCAAAAGCCGGAAGCGCCGGAACAGGCGGAAGAAGAAATTGAATTGACTGAAGCTGATTTGGAAGAAATCGAGCCAAAACATTCTGAAGAAGAAATAAGAGCGCAGTTGAATGAAATCGATGATGATGTGTCACTCGAAGTTGAAGCGAAGACAAAAGCGCAGGAATCCTTGGCTAAATTAAAAGCCGCGGGAACAAGTGACGGCGCGGAAGTTGAAGCTTTTCAAAAAGAAATAAAGGAAGCTGATGAAGAAATCGCAAAACTGGCAAAAAGAAAAGAAGAAATAAGCGAAGGTCATCTGGAAGTTGAGCCGGAAATAATTGAAGTGGCTGAGAAAAAGCTTTCGCCTGAAGATGAGAAAGCTTTGAATGTTGAATTGGAAAAAGTAAATGAATCGATCAAAGATACGGAAGCTGAATTGAAATTTGCCGAGATTGCTCTGCGCAATGAAGAAAAAGGATCTGCCAGAAAGGGAATTATGACAACAATGCAAAAACTGATCAAGGAATCAACCGCGCAATTGGAAGATTTGCGGACAAAACGGCAGGCGTATGAAGACGCGGTGGGATATGAGCCGATTGATGAAGAGCAAATAATTGAAGAAAAACCATTGGAAGCGGAAAAAGTTGAAGAACCGGTTATTGCTGAAAAACCGGTGGAAAAGCCGGTTGAAAAAGCGCCGGAATTGAAAAAAGAAATAAAACCGGAAAAAGAAACCATTGCGCCGGAAATCGCGGAAACCGTTGCGCCGCCATCAGAGGCCGCGGCAATGGAAACGACTGTCGGTTCAAAAGCGGAAGAAGCGCCGGAATTGAAGCAAGAATCGGCAACAGCCGAATCAAAAGCCGAATCAGCGGAAGCTCTGGAAAAAGAATGGGAAAATTCAGTCAAGGAATTGGCAAAAGGAGCTGATGCATTGTTTTTGACTGACGCGGAATTGAATGAGCAGGATCCGACGGCAATTATTGATAATAAAGTGAAAAAAGTCAGAGCGTTGGCGGCAAAGATTGATGCATTCGATGATATATTGATTGCAAGGCGGTCAAGCGATCGAAAAAATCCGCTTAATACGCTCATTATTGAAATGGGAGACAAGGTTGATGCGATAAAAACGGCAATAAATAAATTCGCAACAGATCTGGAATCTCAGAAATCCGCCACAATACAGAAGGGCGCCGGAGGAGAAAGCAGAATGGTTATGCAACCGGTGGATGGAGAGTTTTACAAAGGAATCGCGCAAAATCTGAAAATTGCGATTGAAAATGCGAGCGGCCAGCCGTTGGATGTGAAATTGGCGGCATAAAATATTATTTTACCGGAGAATTATTTATAAACATGCAAATTATGAAAGATGAAACTTCACAAGCAAAACAGGAAACTACGGCGGCAGAAGCGCCGGAATTGAAAAAAGAACAAACTCCTCAGGCAAAAGCGTTTGAATTAACCGAGGAAGCGAGTGTTCTGAGTGCGAAAGAAGAAGGTTTGGAGCAAGAAGCGGCGGATTTGAAACTGGAAGATGAGATTGAAGCGTTTAGCAATGCGGTAAAAGATGCGGGATTTGGAAGTGTGGCCGCGAAGTTAATCTTGATTGCCAGAAATTTGCCGGACAAAAAGAAAGAAATCAAAGATCTTGTCGGAATTTTGCCTGCATTGAAAAAAGAAAAACTTCAAGGAGAAACGGCGAGAAGATATGCATTGATAGCGCAGGAAATTATAAAGAAAAGCAAAGAAGAGTTGAGTGAAAAGGGAATTAACATTTAGAAATTTTATGGCAAAAGAATGGGAATTATTGTCTTCCGAGGAAATTAAAAAATTGTCGAATGAAGAACTGGATGAATATCTGGACTGGCTGGATGAATATACGAAAGGAAAAAACATGAGAATCAATGAATTGGAAGATGAAATTGAAGGAAGTAAAAAAGTAAAGTTGAAAAGAACGGCGGAAGAGCAAAGCAAACAAGATGAAGAGGAAATTGAAAAGATCCGCAAGGGAATCGTATAATAAAAAAATTGTCATACTGAGCCAGTCGAAGTATGACAATTTTTTTTTGGTTATTTATTGAGAATTGCGGGATTGACAAAATTGTTTTGTCGGGTTAATTTAGTGGAGTGCCTGATTAACAGTTGACGGCTGGAGGTGGGCCATGACAGAGATGTATTCTCCGACCAAGAGTAGTCTCAGGGACTTGGAGATTTGCCTCGAAACTGAATCATTGTATCTCAAGGAAATTCTCGATTGTGACCGCGAAATTAAAGCATTGCAAATTCGGAGGGACGATCGCAGCGAAAAGCTGGAGAAAGTTCGCACGGTTATTCCCGAAATGATCCGGAGTGTGGTGGATTGCGCGTATTCCAGCGGCATCCAAGTCATTCATATTCAGGTGGTATTGCTGCATGTGAAGTTGCCGGCATATCGAATCTCACAAAGAATTTGCCTCAAAGAAAGCGAGGTTTCGACGATTTATTCGTTCAGCATGGATTTCAATTTTCATGGGTTCGAGAAGGCTTGTGAACTGAAGTTTTTTGAAATCGTTCAGGAACTGCTCGCGCGGGGGCGGATCAGAAGCGAAGAAATTCTTCTTTGGAATGAACATTTTTCAACTGCGTCAGTGCGTCTCATGTCACGAGAGCAACTTCGCGTCATGGTCAGCGCGGGTGGCGGGAAATAGCGAAAAAAACATAAGCGGCGACTCCAGCATGGGTCGCCGCTTTTTAATTTGCTAGTTGTGATTTCAGGCTACCAGGCTATCCGGGAACCAGGGGACCAGGCTATCCGGATTCCTGGTTCCCGGGTCACTGGTTTCCTGGCACCCGCTCGCTCTACATCATTCCTCCCATTCCGCCCATATTCGGCATTCCGCCGCTATTGTGGTCGCAGTTTTTTTCTTCCGGCGCATCTGTCACAACGCATTCGGTTGTGAGAAGCATGGAAGCGATTGAAGCTGCGTTTTGCAGAGCTATGCGAGTCACTTTTGTAGGATCAATAATGCCGGCGCTGACGAGATCTTCGAATTTGTCTTTGGCCGCATTGTATCCGATATTGCCGCTTTGCTTTCTCACTTCTTCGGCAATGACCGCGCCGTTTTTTCCGGCGTTTTCAGCGATTTGGCGCAGCGGTTCTTCCAGCGCGCGCTTTAAAATGTCCACGCCGATTTTTTGGTCTCCTTCTATTTCAATGTTATTCAAAATTTGTTTTGCGCGGAACAATGCGACTCCGCCGCCCGGAACGATTCCTTCTTCCACTGCCGCCTTTGTCGCGTTGATCGCGTCTTCAATTCTTAGTTTCAATTCTTTCATTTCGGTTTCCGTTGTGGCGCCAACCTTGATGACAGCGACTCCGCCGGCCAGTTTTGCCAATCTTTCCTGTAATTTTTCTTTGTCAAAATCAGAAGTGGCGAGTTCGAATTCTTTTCGAATTCTGGCGATTCTTTCATCAACTTTGTTTTTGTCTCCTTTTCCTTCGACGATTGTTGTATTTTCTTTCGTGGAAATAACTTTGTGCGATGATCCGAGCATTTCCAATTCAACATTTTCCAGTTTCAATCCGACTTCCTCGGAAATTACTTTTCCGCCGGTCAGAACCGCGATATCTTCCAACATTTCTTTTCTTCGATCGCCGAATCCCGGCGCTTTTATCGCCAATGTATTGAACACACCGCGCAGTTTATTGACAACCAGAGTTGCCAGCGCTTCTCCGTCAACATCTTCGCAGATAATAACCAATTCTTTTTTTCCGACAGCCGCGATTTTTTCCAGAATGGGAACAATGTCATTGACGCCGGAAATTTTCTTGTCAGTGATCAGAATGTAAGCATCTTGATATTCGGCTTCCATTCTCTCGGAATTGGTGATCATGTATGGAGAAAGGTATCCTTTTTCAAATTGCATTCCGCGAACAACTTCTTTTTCCAGTCCGAAACTTTGCGATTCCTCGACTGTGATCACTCCGTCTTTGCCGACTTCGCGCATTGCCTCGGCAATAATTTTTCCGATTTGTTCGTCATTGGCGGAGATCGAAGCTATCTGAGTAATTTCATCCTGATTGGAAATCGGCTTGGAAATTTTGGTTTTCAATTCTTCGACAACCGCGTTCACGCCTTTTTCGATTCCTTTTTTTATCAACATCGGATTTGCGCCGGCAGCCACATTTTTGAATCCTTCGGTTATAATGATTTGCGCCAGCAAAGTCGCGGTCGTTGTTCCGTCTCCGGCAATGTCATTTGTTTTTGTCGCAACTTCTTTTACCAATTCCGCTCCGATATTTTCAACTTTGTCTTTCAGTTCGATTTCCTTTGCAATGGTCACGCCGTCATTACATATTTGCGGTGAACCGAATCCTTTGTCCAGAACGACATTTCGTCCTTTCGGTCCGAGAGTGATTTTAACTGCATTGGCCAATTTGTCTACGCCTCGCTTCAAAGCTTGGCGCGCTTCTTCATTGAAAGTAATTTGTTTGCTCATAGGGTATTTAGCTTATTAGCTTGTAGCTTGTAGCTTTTTAGCTAATTTGAAGGTTTATGACTAATTTAGAGTTTTGGTTGCCGCCACCGCAACGGGCGGGGGCGGGCGAATTATATTTAGAATTTCTAATTTAGGATTTTATTGTGCTCCTTGCTTAGTGCTCCTTGCCAAGTGTTCCCCCGCTCTTCGCGAAGGGCGGGGTTCCTTGCTCCTTGCTTTAGTGCTCCCTGCCAAGTGTTCCTTGCTTCATTCAATTACCGCCAAAATATCAGCTTCGCTCAAAATCAAATATTCTTCTTTGTCGATCTTGACTTCATGAGGAGAATATTTTGTAAATATGACTTTGTCTCCCGGCTGAATTGACATTGTTGCGCGCGTTCCGTTTTCCAGCAATTTTCCCGGTCCCACGGCAATCACTTCGCCTTGCTCGGGTTTTTCTTTGTTAACGGTGTCCGGAAGAATAATTCCGGCGGAAGTTTTTTCTTCCTTGGCGATCGGTTTTACGACCACATGGTCATTCAATGGTTTGATCATATTTTTGATTTTGCAGACATGAAAATATTTCGGTTAAATTAAATATTCTTCATATCCGTTTTAGCAATTAATAATTTCGAGCGCTATTTTGCAATCACAATCTTATAATAAAAAACCGCTGTTCGTCAAGTTTGGTCCGGCGATTTATTTTATGACATTTTTCGGAAAAAAAGAAAGGCTGTTAGACAGCCTTGGAAATTGTTTTTTACGGTTGTGAAACTTTTTTGATATGGCGCATTTGCCGCCAATGGCGAAGGTCGCGAATTTTTGGAAACATGAATTGCAACAAAGTGGCGAAAAAATCAATCATTTGCTTCAGATCGGAAAAAATCGTTCGCGAGCGGTCGAAATCAATGACGTTCACAGTTGCCTTGACTTGGCGCGAAAGGATTCTGCGACAGAGAAGCCTGACTTTGCGTCGGCGTGAAAACTCGCCATGAATAGTGATGTGAGTGAGAGAATTTTCGCGTATCATGCAATCAATCCATTTGATGTTTTCCCAGCTGGTGATGGAATCTTCATTTTTGAAAACGATGATTCCGGATTCTCTGAATCCCGGTATTGTCATCAAATACTTGTGCATTTCTTCGGCTTCCGATTTTTCGGGATAATGAATATTTGTATGTCCGCCGCTCAGAAGTAATTCCTCGCATTGGCTGAGATTGATCGCCAGCCAGGCATTCTCCAGGTAGCGGTTGTAATTTCCATCCTTGAAAATGTCCGGCGGTACTCCATAACCGAGAATCGCGGCGCCATGTTTTTCTTTCATTTTCGGCTCCTTTGTTTTGAGAGAACAATTACCCTTGAATTAATTTAGCAAAATAATCAAAAAGTTTCAAATGAAGTTCAAAAAGTTTTTTTTGTTCACTTTTCGGTTGATTGCCCGCGCGAACATCGATGACAAGAGATCCGAGCAATCTTTCCAGCAATAAAATATAAAAAATTTCATCAAAATCTTTTTGTTTTTTTATCCATGGAATGGAGCGATAAGCCGTAATCCATTTTTCCAAAAAGAGAATCGTTTTTTCAAATGAATAATCAGCCGGAAGTTTTAACAGACACGCCCAGAGATTGAACGCCAGATCATAATATTTCGGCCGCCAGCTCCAGAATAAATTTGAGAGAAGAACGAATTTGTTTTTTTGAAGATACAGATCATTGCAAGACAGATGTCCGCGGGAGAAGACCATGGGTATTTTATCGGAATTTGCTTTGATGATTTTTCTGAATTGTTTTACGCGGATTCCTTGGAGATTTTCATCCCAAAATTTTTTGTGTTTGCTGATTTTGATCCAGCCCGCCAGTCTCTGCAAGATGAATTTTTCAGTATTGATACTATTTTTCCACCAGGGAACCGCAAAAACTTTTTCGCGATATTCATTGTAAAATTCACAAAACAGCTTGATTTGTTTTTCCGAAGCAAATGGAGGCGCAAAAATTTTCTTTTGCGGAATATTTTCCATGATCAAATAGCCGAATCCGGTTTTTCGTGAATATTTTTTCTTGGCGAATAATTCCGGAAGTTTTATTTTTGCGCTGAGATTATTTTTTTTGAATAGATTGAAAATATCAATTTCGTCAATCTCCGGTTTCAAACCTTGAATTTTTAGAATTGCCGGTTTTGCATTATATTCGCCTGAATAAATCAAACTGCCGACTTTATTTTTGTCATAAATAATGCCGCGCCAGATTTCCTTTTTGATTTTGAATCCGGTTTCATCGATTGTTTGGGCAGTGATTTTTTTTATATCAGGATGAAAAGTGTGCTTGCCGAAATATTTTTCAGAAATTTTATTCATATTATTTTTTTCCCGATTGCTCGGTTAGCGCCAGTCCGAGGATCAGCGCGCAGAACATTATTCCGAAATAAAAGCTCCATAAATAATGGTCGAACAGAGCGAGAAATCCGAGCGCGACCAGGCAGGGAAGATAATAATTTTTGTTTTTCTGAAGTTTTATCAATTTGAAAATCATAAATCCGAGCAATCCGAGAATTGCGATTCCGGCAATACCGAGTTCAGTAATTATCAGCAGATAAACATTGTGAATCGGTTGATAATTCCAAGCCGGCTGATTCGGATTGATTTCATTCACCGCCAAGGAATAATTTTCGAGACCGACGCCGATGAGCCAACGGTTTGAAAATATTTTTGCGAATTCATTGTATTGCTCCAGCCGGGAAGCGTTGGATTGAACTTCGAGTCTTCCTTCGCCGAACGCGCGCGCTGCCATAAGATTTGGAAAAGAAACGGAAAATAATATGAAAATGAAAATCGCGATGATGATGAATTTGGTTGTCGCGCGACTCATGATTTTGTCTTTGCTGAAATAAAAAGCCATGAAAATTGTGACGACAGCAAAAGCCAGAAGGGCTGAGCGGGAAAAAGCGGTGAGCAGTCCGATGAAATTTATTGTGAATAAAAGCTGCAATAGTTTTTTTCGTTTGGAAATTTTTGTCATGGCGTACAAACCGATGATAACTATTAAGCTGATGAGAAGAAATCCGGCCAAAATATTCGGATGCGGCATTGTGCCGAAACTGCGAAGCGTGCGAATTCCAGCTGATTCGATCACCGGAACTCCGAGCGTTGCCGGATCTTGCGCTGACATTCCCAGCCATTTATTGGCAATAACTTTCTGTCCGATGAATTGCTGAATCGCGACAATGCTTTGATACAGGGCGCTCAGCGCGATCGCCCAGGAAATTTTTTTGAGATCAAGCCGGCTGATTAAAATTATTATGAAAAAAGCGGTTGCGAGAATGAGCTGGACGAATTTGTAAATAGCGATGGAAGAGTTGATCGCGAAAAAAGCGTTGAGAATGAAAAATAAGATAAAAATTATCAAAATGGAAACGCGGAAAATTCTTCGTTTATCCGGCTTTGAAAATTTCGATTTCCATGTTCCGATCAGATGAATTATGGAGAGAATCAAAATAACGCCGAACAGAATTTCCGTGGCATACAGGGAAAATGCGCCGTATTCCCACGGTTCTCCGTTCAATATTCCTTCATGATAAATCCAGCGCGTTTGCAGAGGAAGGAGAAAAATCAGAAGATAAATAAGATAATCGATGATTTGTTTTAGTTTTTGCATAGGATTGACAATTAATTATATTCATTATACATTAAATCAATGGTTTTTTGACAATTTGCGTGAAAAAGGAGGACGCATGATCAGCTGGGGAATCGTGATTTTCGAAATGTTGGGTTTTTTTCTTGTCGCAACGTTTCTATTCTGCAAGAGAAGCAGAGTAATGCACGGACTGCGCCATTGTTTTCTGACCTCAGGATTGGTCGTGGAGTTTTTGTCTCTGGCGATGCATTTGGTTGTTTTAATGCAATTGTCCCCGGAAATGCTGGGCGGACAATGTATTTTTCATGAAAACGGGTTGAAAATAACTTCCGTTCAAGAAGTATTGCTGGTGGAAAATACCGGGAAGGAAGAAAAACCGGTGTTTCTGGATCGCGGTTCAGCGAAAATTGACGCGAATTTGCCGGAAGGCGGCAGAATATTCGTGAGCGATCAAAGCTGGATACGATCGCTTCCAACCGCAACGTTGAGAACGGGAGAACTTGAATTTGAGTTGAATTTCAAGAAATGCGAGAAAATCGCAAAACGATAAAAGGGAATCTTTCACCGCAACCACTAACGAATGAACAACGGAGGTTTATCATGGCAAGTTATCTTATAACTTTGAGTTTGGTTTTGTTGTTAGCGGGGCTGGCGCTGTCGCTGAAAAATCATGGTTTTCGCGGAATTTCAGCTGTTGGAATATGGCCGTTTATTTTAGTATTTGTTTTGATTTTCTTTTTTATCTATTTTATCGATGAGGCAGCCGAAGAATCAAATTTCGAGCGTCAGCTCCTCTGCCAATATTCATGGGATGAAATGGAAATTTCAGCTGATAAAAACGGGATAAAAATTTTCAATCAAAGTCGCGCGTCGATCAGCGACATTTCCTACGATATCAATGGATGCGAAGGATCTGTCCAACGTCTGGAGCCGAATATTTCCGTTTCCATTGCGCACGCTCCCATCAATGATCGAATCGGAGGATCGATTTCATACAAGGGCGAATCAAAGAGTTTTGACTTCTCGCGCTGCCGAACTTTTTGAATCAAGGGGAAAATAATCCGGCCGGATAACATTTCGGCCGGTTTTTTCTTTCCAATTTTTCTTGATTTCCAGCCGGCAATCTTTGCAATGGAATTTCAGAATTTTGTCATTGATAATTACATCCGTATTTTCTTCAAGTTTTTTAAGCTCCAGTGTTCGGGGAAAAAGTTTCAGTTGGATTTTTTTCAAGATTGTTTCGAGCAAATCTCCGAGTTTTCCTTTGATGAAAAATTCCATTGTATTTTTTGCGAAAGAATTTATTTTTATTGACCAGCGATCATTTGTTTTGTGGGGATATGAATGTGGCAGAAATCGGCGCGTCCATTCATTTTCCGTTGAGAACCGTTCAGCCAGATTTTCCATTTGGAAAATCGGCATGAATTGATTGATCCAATAAACGAAATGAATGTCATTTTCATATGCGATTTTTTCCAGACTCAGATTGTCTTCAGTTATATAAAAACTCAGACAAATTTTATTTTTGCGCGATTTTGCTGTTGGTCTTTTTCGGAGAATAGCCATGAGCAGAGTTGAAAAAAATCTTGCCGTCCAAATTCTATTCTTTTTCGCGATGATTGCCAGATCAATGTCGCTTCCTTCCGGAGCATTAAGATAGCCGAGATCATTGCAGATGAAAATCGCGCGAACGAACGGCAGAATTCCGATGAGTCGCAAATATTGGCGCGCTTTTTTTATTTTTTCATTTGCAATGAGATATCGCTCTTTTCGAATCGCGATATTTTTTTCTTCTCCGGCAAAAAAATAAAAGCCTTCTTGTTCGTGAAGACTTTTATTTTTCATGTTTTCCAATGTTTCCAGAATTTCGGAAAAAAAATAATTTTTCTCGGGATTAAAAAGATTTTTGTATATTTCCCATGATGTCAGCGGCATTTGGAAAAGGTTGAAATACGCGAGAGTTTCTGAAATGTTTTTTTCAATTTTTCGCATATCATAACCGGTTTTCCAATTTTGCGTTGATTATTCCCGCTTCTTCCACATTGAGCGCTGGCGTTGCTTTTTCTTGTTCTTCGCTCAGAACCGTGTTGTCAGCCACAATGATTTTTTCTTCGGAAATGCTGATGATTTGTTCCGGAGAAATGAGAAATTTATTTCCGGTAATCAAATATTTTTTGTCATTGGCCAGATATTTCGTTATCGAATGGTCGTTGACATTGATTTCAATGTCGATAAGATCTCCGAGGTGAATGCCTTTTTCCGTTTCCACCGGCAAGTTTTTTAATTTTTGAAAGTTGATAATCATTTTATTTTGCTTCGACTATTGTCGTCATGTTTTGTTTTTTTCGGAAAAGAATTTTTTGCTGAACCGTTGTTAATACTGTTGTCAGTAGCCAATAAAGAGTCAGTCCGGCCGGCAGATTTATTCCGATTATTATTGTCATTACCGGCATGAAATACAACATGCTTTTGTTCATGCTCGCCATCATGCTTTCGTCTTTTGACGCGTCCGTTTTTATTTTCGGCTGAGCCATCGGCATCATTTTTGTCTGAACGAATTGCGCGGCTCCGGCCAGAACGGCGAGGAGAATGCTGGGAACGGCCAGATCGATAATTCCGGCTGAAATCGAATTGATGTGTCCGGGATTTGGCACGAATGAATAGAGCAGGTTCAAATCGCTGGACGCCAGACCGGTGCGAAAAGCGTGATAAACCGCGATCAGAAATGGAAATTGAATTAGCAGGGGCAGACAGGAAGACAGCGGATTTACTTTTTGTTCCTTGTAAATTTTCATTGTTTCCGATGCCAACTTTTCTTTGTCGTCTTTGTGTTTTGATTTCAATTCATCTAGTTTAGGCTGAATGTCTTGCAATTGTTTTTGCGCTTTTATCGCCTGAACTCCGAATGGATATAAGATTACTTTTATTATAATTGTGAGCGCGATGATCGCCAGTCCGATGTCATTGCCCGGCACAATGTTGTAGAGAAAAACCAGCAAATTGTAAATGGGCTGATATAGAACCGTGTTAAAAAGTTGAATCATAATTGTGAAGTAATTGGAAAAATAAAATTAATTTTTTCGAATGAAAGTTTATTCAGCGATTTTTTCTTCTGAAGTTTCCGCGGCTTGTTCCGCTTCTTTCATCGGTTCTTCTTCTTTTTTTTCCGCTTCAACTTTTTCAGATTTCTTTTTCTTGGCGGATTTCTTCTCGGCAACCGGCTCGGTTTTCGTTGATTCCGCTTCGTCTGAAGTTTCTTTTTTCTTGGATTTCTTTTTAGCCTTTGGTTTTTCCGCTTCAACTGCCGGCTGTTCTTCCGTTTTCTCGGTTGTTTCAGTTTCCGGTTGAGCTTCAGCCGCGGCTTCTTTTATTTTGATTGTCCAGCCGGTGATTTTCGAGGCGAGTCGGACATTTTGTCCGGCGCGTCCGATCGTTAATGATAATTGATCCTGCGGAACCGAGACTTCCGCAGTTTTGTCAGATTCATTGAGTTCAACGCTTGTGATTTTAGCGGGCAACAATGAATTTGTAATGAATTTTTTCGGATCTTCGCTATATTCGATAATGTCGATTTTTTCTCCGCCCAATTCTTGGATGATAGTCTGAATGCGGGCGCCGCGCTGTCCGATGCATGATCCGATGGGATCAATGTTTTCGTCAGCCGTAAATACGGCAAGTTTTGTTCGAGAGCCGGCTTCTCTGGCGATTTCTTTTATTTCAATCGTATTATTGGAGATTTCCGGAATTTCCAAAGTAAAAAGTTTTTTTACAAAGTCCGTGCTGGCGCGAGAAACGATCAATTCCGGTCCGCGGGTTGTGAGAGAAACGCTGACGAGCAGAATTTTTATTCTGTCGCCGATGCGGTAATTTTCCCGTCTGATTTGTTCGAACGGCGGCATGATGGCGGTCGCATTGTCCAGATCAATTATAATGTTGCGGCCTTCGATTTTTTGAACCATGCCGTTGAGAATTTCGCCTTCTTTGTCTTTGAATGATTGATAAATGATATTTCTTTCCGCTTCGCGCAGTCGCTGAATGATCACTTGCTTCGCGGTTTGCGCTGCCATTCGGCCGAATTCTCCGGGAATTGCCAATTCGGTTTTTACAAAATCTCCGATTTCATATTTTTCATCGATTTTTTTCGCGTCTGAAATTTGAATTTCCGTTTTCGGATTGAAATGCCGTTCTTCTTCCGCTTCCTCGCCTTCGGCTTTTTCTTCCTTTGCTTCAGCTGATTTTATTTCTTCTTCATCCCGCTGTTTTTTCAATTCTTCGGGCGTAATTTCTCCTTTTTCCAGCGCTTCTTTGATCGCTTCACGCTTCAATCGCATTTCTTCCATTGCGGCCAATTCTTCGGGAGACAGGTCTGTCACAACTTCTTTTACATCGAAAATTTTTATTGTTCCTTTGTCCAATTCAAATTCAGCCTGAATATTTTGCATTTTGTCGCCGAAATCTTTTCGGTAAGCGGCTGCCAATGCGGAATTGATTGTTTCGAGGACAGATTCTTCGGAAAGTCCTTTTTCCGCGCAAATTTGCTTGATCGCGGCTTTGATTGATGGGTCTATCATAACTTTTGCAAATAGTTGGTAAAAACTAAATTTATTTATAAAAAATGCTAGTTTATTATCTAAACTAGCTTTCGTGGAAAGTATAGCATGAATTAAATAGGCAGTCAATTAATGTTTGCGGTAATTGATTGACAAAATTCGCGGTTTTTTGTAAACTTACAAGGTTTGAACATTGACAAGGAGGACGCCATGTGGAGAGTTATCTCTTCCATCGACCGCTGGGTGCTGGACAAATTTCAGCGATTTTCCGACTGGGGCGCGAAGATAACGGGAATCGGGAAATTAAATTATAAGATTGCCTACCTCAATGCGATGATTTTTGTGGTTTCCGAGGTTTGTTACGGCATGTTGGAAGGAAATATGTTCATCGCGAAAGCAGTATTGCTGTTCGTAATTTCTGGTTTTGTATGTTGGTATTTATTGCAGGACACGAAAAGGGAGAGAAGTTCAACCGCGAGAAAAAATCCGGAGATGCATCAACTGCTTAGATTGGTTTGGGTGTTGTGTGTTTTTCCTGGAGTAATTTTATTTTTTGCGATGAATAAAGATAGAGTCTTGTGCAGTCTGGATTTGATGGCTACGGTGAGTTTTATTTGTTTTTATTATTTTATCAGTTGTGAATCTCTGCCCGTAGGGAAGAGCCGGGTGAAAGAATGACTGAAGTCGTTTTTTTTAGTAAAACAGCCGGAGCAAGTTCCGGTTTCAACGGATTGAGGAAATTTGGTCCGTCGAACGCGTTCGGCGGGCCTTTTTTTATTTCGCGTACAAATTGCGACTGCGCATTACCTGCGTCGTATGGAAAAAGTGATTGTTTTTGTAAATAAAGCGGATGAAAGGTAATTGGTGGCGGTGAAATAAGCGGTTGGCGGATGTAATAAAAGATTGTCTTAATTTTTGTGTTTACTTGAATTAACAAAATCAGATGCAGCCTTGGCGTATATTGCGTCTTGTACGAGATCCGTGTCATCTGTTTTTTCTAAGTGCTTTAATCTTTTTTTTACTTTATCAAATATCGAAACAATCTCGGCACTTTCATTTTTGTCAAAAACCATTCGAAGCGCGATACTTTCCGCCGAAATTTGTTTTCCTCTTTTGACATCGTTTAATAATTCGTCTTTGATAGTGTTGGTTTTTTCTTCGTGTTCAATCATTTCTTGGAGGAGATTCTTTCTGTCAAATTCTGCTTTCAGGATTAATATTTCTTGAAATGCATCTTCGCTACTTAAGTTTAGCATTTCCTCATAAGACATCATCTTTTTGCCAGATGCTGTAGTCCCAGTATCCAGTAAAGACTCAAGGTTTTGTTTGCCTAAATTAATCATCTCTGAATACGATAGTGTTTTGTTGTCGGTCATATTTTTGTAAAAAATAAGAAAGATTTTTTAATTATTTTCCATGGCATACTAGGATATGAGATGTTTTTCGGAATGCGGGGAAGAAAAATAAAGTGGGCATTCGGTGAAAGCCTAATGACTAGAACTCATAATTTATTCAGTTCTTTTTCCGTATCTCGTATAGGTTTTAATATTCTTTTCCAAAGCGAGGAATTTATAAATAGGGCTACCTGTTTTTTCGCCATTTTATTTAATTTATGTTTATTATCGTATTGAGCCCCCAATACTTTTCGGTATTCGTCTTCTGCATTATCGATTTGCCATATAATTGTAATATTTGAGTAATTTTTTTCAAGCTGTTTCTTTTTAGTTTCCCACTTTTGGGGGTAATCATTTTTCAATTTATCTAAATCAATGAAGCAAATAACTAAATTGTAATTTTGGAAATAAGGAATTGCCTGACATTGGCGGAGGATTACCTCCGGAGAAGACCCGCTTGCCCCCTCGATTTTGATAGTCCATTTTGATGTATGATATTTAAATTTAGGTAAATCAATCAGGGTTATCAAAAATTTTTTATCTTTTTTCCCTTCTCCAAACATTAAGCAAGAATAAAGAGATGTCATAAATTTATACTCTTATTTTAGGGAATGCCCCATAAGCTCCAGTCATGTATTTTGCTAAATAGTTTTCATCTGTCCGAATTCCTTCAACCTCGTTTAGGCGATACACAGTACTTTCGCCGTTTTCGTTCTTTTCTGTTAGAAAAATTTGATGTATGTCTAGCTTGTTCATGAATCCTAGGGAATGCGATGAAAAGAGTATTTGAGATTTTTTATCTTTGTCTTCATCTATAAAGAAGCTAATAATTTTATTTAAAGCTTCTGGATGAAATCCAGTTTCGATTTCATCAATTATAACAATGCTATTGTTTTTTAAGGCGCTTAAAATATCCCCAATAGTAAAAAATAAGGATTGTGTACCTCTCGATTCGTAAATAAAATCAAGCTTATTATTGTTTCCTTTCGTAGAATGAACGCCATGAACTGTTATAAAAGAATTTTTATCTTTTGTTTCTTTTATAATTTCAAAACCACTTAATCCCACATCAAAATGGCTAATAAATTTTTCCATCTCTTTTTTTAGGTTAGGATCATTAAGATAATTATTAAGTGTTTTAAGTTGGTGGCCAAGATGATTTGTTTCTCCTGTTTCATTAATATTAGTTTTAAATTCTAGAAAGTAATCATAAACAACATTTAGTATATCAACGTTGTAAGTGGATTTTTTTATGAATGCAATAAAAGAAACATCCTTTCTAATATCAGGAAAAGCATCCGCTGATAAATTTTTAAAAAAATCAGCATTTAATATTTTAATGGAATTCAAGCGGCGCGAAAAAATTTCAATTTTTCGAGATCCTTTTTGTATTTTTTTTACAAAAAGAGATTCACTAAATATTTCATTGTTTTGAATTGAAAAGTCATAAAAAAATATAGAATCTGTCTTTTCAAATTCAATGTAAAATTTTGACGGCTCATTGTTGTTAAAAAATGTTTTATACGCAATGTCTACTATTAGCGGAGATTCATCGGATACCTTTCTGCATACAAAATAACTCAAGAAACTGAAAAACCTCATAATATTTGTTTTACCAGCCGCATTACCACCAATAAAACCAGCAATTTTAGTTATTTGGTCGCCAGATTTTGATTGATAATAATCATAAGTTTTTTTCTTTTTTGCCAAAAAGCTAATTTCTTGTTCTTTGTGGAACGAATAGAAGTTACTAAATTTTACTTTTCTTATCATACGGTTTATTTTATTAGATTATTAACAATTATAGTATAACGAAAGTTAGTGAATGGTGCAAGTTAGTACGAATAATTGTATTAAATTGTATCGGGGGTATTAAAATTAAAGTTTAACTCCTACAAATATCTATAAAAAATAGTTTTATATGTCAGAAATGATTAAACACTATTTTCCCCCTCTTTAGCCAACCGTCGTCATTGTGAATTTTTGTACATAGGTGATGAAGCAATGGGTGCAGGTATTTATAGAGTAAAGGTGAAAAATATAACTCAAAAGTTTATGTCTGGGACAAAAATATTATCGCAGTTTGCTAATAGAGAATAAGTTTTGAGGGAATTGAAAGAAAGCATGTTGTGGAACCTTATTAAATGCACTTATTGTAGATCTTGCCAAATTTTATTCTTTATGTTAAATTGACCTTAGTTTAATAAATTAATGATGTTCTGCTTTAAGTCCATTAATTTCCGTCTCGGAGATTACAGAATGTCAAAATTTTAGAGTTTATGATGCAACACTATGAATTGTTGTACATTGTTCCGATTAAATATCTGGATGATGAATTGACAAAGGTTATTGAAAAGATTTCCGGAGTGATCAAGGAGCAAGGAGGCGAATTGACGGCTGATCAAATTTTCGGAAGACAAAAGTTGGCGTATCCGATAAAACAAGCGTTTCAAGGAACTTATGTTGCGGTTGAATTCAACATGGAAGGAGAGCAAATGAAAAAGCTTGATTCTTTGTTGAAATTGATGCCCGAGATTATTCGGCATTTGATCGTGAAAAAGAGAATTAAAACAGAAGCTGAGATCAAGCGTGAAAACAAGATTCAGGAAAATTTGAGACAAGAAAAAGAAGATGAATTGAAAAAACTAGATGAAGACGCAAAGCCGGGCGCGATAAAGGAAGAACCGGAAACCTTGGCAAAAGCGCCTGAAGCGCCGACGGAAAAGGTGAAAGCGGAAAAACAGAAATTGAGTTTGGAGGATTTGGACAAGAAGTTGGATGATATTTTGACGGATGATATGCTTTAGCACGTAGCATATAGCATATAACAATTTTTGTAGAGGCGGGTTGCACCCGCCTAATCCGGCGCAAAATCTTGCGCCTGGAATTCAATCAAATGAAATTATAAATCCGAAATACGAAATCCTAAATCATCGCCGCGGGCGGGATCCCGCACGATGCGGTGGCAGCAACCTACGGCAAGGAGCACTAAGCAAGGAGCACAATAAAATTCTAAATTATAATTCGCCCGCCCCGCACGCTGCGGTGGAGAATTCGCGATTATTCGAACATTCGCAGCAACCTAAATTATAAATTAGTCGCAAGGTTTAAAATTAGCTAAAAAGCTAATCAGCTACAAGCTAATCATTCTAACAATTCCAAAACACATTTAATTCAATTAACAAAAATCAATATGGATCTCAACCGAGCAATGATCATCGGACGTTTAACGGCTGATCCCGAGGGAAGAACAACTCCTCAGGGAACATCGGTTTCTTCATTTCGCGTGGCGACGAATTTTACCTGGACAGACGCGAATGGCGCGCGACAGGAAAGAGTCGAATACCACGGCATTGTAGTCTGGCGCAAATTGGCGGAAATTTGCAATCAGTATTTGAGAAAAGGCAGTAAAGTTTACATTGAAGGAAGATTGCAGACCAGAGATTGGGAGGGGCAGGATGGAGTGAAAAAATATAAAACGGAAATTGTGGCTGACAATATGATCATGCTGGATCGCGCGGGCGCGTCAACATCTTCCGGCGGTTCTGCAAATTTTGAGCCAGTGGCAACGAGCGCTGTCGCAACTGAAATTCCCACGGCAAACAATCAAGCTGATGAAGAAATAAAGGTTGAAGACATACCATTTTAATAACAAAACATTTTATGAAACCAAGTTTAAATAAGGATAAAGGCTGTTACTTTTGCATAAATGGAATAAAAGAAGTCAACTATACTGACGGACAGTTGCTCAGAAAATTTATTTCATCTTACGCGAAAATCATGCCTCCGAGACGAAGTAAATTGTGCTCGAAGCATCAACGGAAATTGGCGACAGCGATCAAGCGCGCGCGATTCATGGCAATTCTTCCATATCTCAATCGATAAAGAAAAAAAAGAAGGGCAGATCAATTGCCTTTCTTTTTTTATTGCGTTTAAGGTTTTTTTACGAACCGTTTTCCTCCAATCTTCTTTTATCGACGATTTCCCAGACTTGCTTTGTCATTTTTTCCATTAATTTCGGATTGCTGCGGAGATATTGTTTTGCGTTTTCTCTGCCGACGCCCAGCTTTTCTTCTCCGTATGAATAGGAATTGCCGCTTTTTGAAATGATATTGTAGGTCAGTGTAGTGTCGATCAAATCTCCGGAAACGGAAATGCCTTCATTGTACATGATATCAAATTCGCAGGATTGGAATGGCGGAGCGACTTTGTTTTTCACTACTTTCACTTTTACTCGATTGCCGATTGTGTTTTCTCCTTTTTTGATTTGCGCGGCGCGTCTGACTTCAATTCTCACTGAGCTGTAAAATTTCAATGCCATTCCTCCGGTAGTTGTTTCCGGATTGCCGAAAAACACGCCGATTTTTTGTCTGGTCTGATTGATAAATATAACGGTTGTCTTTGTTTTTCCGATAATTCCGGCCAATTTTCTCAGCGCCTGACTCATGAGTCTGGCTTGCAGTCCCATGTGGTGATCTCCCATGTCTCCTTCAATTTCCGCTCTTGGCGTCAGCGCGGCCACAGAATCGATTACTATAATGTCAATCGCATTTGAGCGGACAAGGGTTTCCACAATTTCCAGCGCTTGCTCTCCGGTATCCGGCTGGGAAATAAACATTTCATTGATATTGATTCCGATTTTTTTCGCATAATCAGGATCAAGCGCGTGTTCCGCGTCAATGAAAGCGGCTGTTCCTTTTTGCTTTTGAACTTCAGCTACAATGTGTTGCGCCAGAGTTGTTTTGCCGGAAGATTCCGGTCCGAAAATCTCAATTATTCTGCCGCGCGGAACTCCGCCGACTCCGAGAGCGAGATCCAGTGAAATGCTTCCGGTTGGGATCGCTTCCACATTCATCGCATGAGCTTCGCCGAGCCGCATGATCGCGCCTTCACCATATTTTTCTTTGATCTGATGGATAGCATCTTCCGCCGCGTCCAACTTTACTTGTGAAATATCACCGGATTCCTTTTTTGCCATATTGGTTTTTCAGAAAAATAAGCATGAAATTTTTCTGATGTAAATTATTTGAAAAATTATTAACTGTCCGAATCATCGGTTTCTTCTTCCGTCACAATAATGCGGCGATATATGACTTGTTCTTTGCTGTGTTTTTTTTGCGAGGAAATTTTGATGATGTTCAATCCTTTTTGCAAATCGATTTTCAGTGAAAAATGTCCGCTTTTGTCGCTGAGCAAGAGCCGATTGTTGATTGTCAGATTGACTTCCTTGTCCGTGGTTCCGGAAATTTCTATTTCCCGGCTGTTGATTATCATATTGTCGTCCGGCGAATCAATGACCAGCTTCGGCGGTTCGATTATTTTGTTTACCTGCCAGCCGATATATAATAACACGCTGACCAAAAAAATGCTTCCTATTGTGTATTTAATCAGTTTTGGATTCAGAAATAAATTCAGTGTTCTGTTCAATAATGATCCGCTCCTGTCGTACTTTTTTTTTCTGGTTCCGAGATAAAGCGCTTTTTGCCGTTTGTACAGATTCACCGCTGTGATGGGATTCAGTTCCAGAATGTCAGCGTAGCTTTTCAAAATGTTTATTGTGTAAACATCTGCCGGCAGATGTTCGAAATCATCTGCTTCCAATTCTTTGATGTATCTTACATTGATATTCAGTATTTTTGCGGCTTGTTCCCGCGTCCAATTTTTTTCATTTCTGTATGACTGGAGTTTTTCTCCCAGAGTGTTTATTGATGAAAGTTTTTTGCTGACAAAACTGGTCATAGTGGTAATTTAATAAATTTCATCATCATCGGATTCGTTTGGAAAAGAATTGGTTTTTTTCGGCGGTTCTTCTTCAAAATCGTCCGAATCGTCTTCTTCGTTTTCTTCATCATTATCTTCTTCAAATGAATGGGGCGGAGCTGTCGGTTTTGAATTTTGAATTGAATTTCTGTCCATCAATATTTCTCTCGGCCTTGCTCCGTCAGCCGGTCCGACGATTCCCGCGTCTTCGAGCAGATCGATCAATCTGGCCGCTCTCGCATAACCGACTCTCAGCCGTCTTTGCAAGAGCGAAGCCGACGCTTTTCCGGAACGAAGAACAACATCCTTGGCTTCTTCGAACAAATCATCGCCATTATCATTATTCCCGCCTTGAAAATCAAAACTGCTGGCGCTTGATTGCTTGTTTACTATTTCATCATTGTAATCAGGTTCTTCTCCGAATGCGTCTTTTAGGAATGAGACGACTTTTTTCGTTTCATCGTCAGATAAATAAGTTCCTTGGAGCCGTCGCGGAGTTGACGCTTGCGGAGTCATGAAAAGCATGTCGCCTTTGCCGACCAGTTTTTCCGCTCCGGAAGAATCGAGAATTGTTCGGGAATCCATGAGAGAAGCGACGCTGAAGGCGATTCTGCATGGAATATTGGCTTTGATCAGTCCGGTGATGACATCCACCGAAGGCCGTTGCGTTGCCACGATCAGATGAATTCCCACGGCGCGCGCCATTTGCGTCAGACGAATGATGCTGCCTTCCACTTCAGCTGAGGCCGCCACCATGAGATCAGCCAATTCGTCGATAATTATGACAATGTAAGGCATTTTTTCTTTTGCCGTTTGATTGTATGCTTCAATGTTTCTCTTGTTTGCTTTTGATAATATGTCAAAGCGCTGATCCATTTCCGTGATCGCCCAGCGCAGAGCGTAAACCGTTTTTGTCACATCCGTAATTACCGGCGCCAGCAGATGCGGTATTCCATTGTAAATCGGAAATTCCACTCTCTTCGGATCAACCAGGAGCATTCGCAAAGTATCGGGATTGTTTTGATAAAGCAAACTTATGATAATGGTATTTAAGCAAACACTCTTGCCTGATCCGGTGGCTCCGGCGACGAGCAGGTGAGGCATGCTGGCAATATCGCTGACCCAGCATTTTCCGCTGACATCTTTTCCCAATGCAATTGTCAGGTTGTTTTTTCGTTGTTTGAATTCAGGTGATTCCAGAATTTCGCGCACGCGCACGATTGCGGGTTTTTTATTCGGAACTTCAATGCCGACGAGAGATTTCCCGGGGATCGGCGCTTCGATTCTGATGGGATGCGCTGCGAGAGAAAGAGCGAGATCATTGCTCAAAGTTGTAATTCTTGACAATTTGATGCCTTCAGCCGGTTTGAATGTATATTGAGTGACAGTCGGTCCGACCTGAACATCATCCATTTCCACGTCAATATTGAAATTTTCCAATGTTTTTTGAATTCTTTCCCGTCCGACTTTGATATCTCCGCTGGTCGGCTTGGAAATTTTTGAATCGAGCAGAGTTAACGGCAAATCGATTCTTACTTTCGGAGTTTTTATTTTCGTTCTGCCGACAGGCGCTGATTCTTCGGTCAGAACTCCTCGGCGGGAGAATTTCACTTCTGTCGCTTGATTTTCAGAATCTTCTTCAATTTCTTCTTCCTCTTCTTCCTCATCATCATCCTCTTCATCTGCTGCATCAGAGTCTCCTTGCTTTTTGAATGGCGAAATGTGTTTGATGATATTTAATTTTTCCAGGAGCAATTCGAATCCGGTATTGAACATCAGCAGGAGAGCTGCCATGAAAAGCGCGATTAGAATGCTGAGAGCGCCCCAAAATCCCAGATAAAGATTTAATGGGAATAATACCAAATATCCGACAACTCCGCCGCCGATTCCGTCGAAATTCAAATCAAACGAACCGGAAATCGGCATTTTCAAATGCATCAGACCGAGAACGCTCAATAAAAAAATAAAAATTCCAACATAATTTGATATTGAAATTTTGTAGCGGCTGGGTCGCGCCATCATATAGCCGATCAGCATTAGCAGAATCGGAAAAAGATATCGACCCCAGCCAAATGCGATTCCCATTCCCATGTCAAGGTAAAATCCCGCCCGTCCGGCAATTCCCAGAAAACTCAGAATGCAAATGACGGCAAAGGCGAAGAGCGCGACAATGACTATGCCTTTTTTTGTTTCAGGACTGAGACTGTAATATTCCACTTCCGTATATTTTTGTTTTTTTTTGCGTGACATTTTTTTTTTTGAATTATTAGTTTTTTGTTTGATTGCAAACCAATTCGCCAATAAAAACAATGGTTGGCGAGCAATCTTCGTATACTGCATATTTTAGCATATTAATAGAGGGAAGAAAAGTGATATTTTATATCAAGCACAGGGAACAAAAATCTTTGTTTATTGCGTTCGTTTTCGTTGAACGGAATTTCGATAATTGATGATTATGATTCAAACCGTTTTTAAAATAAAAAAACAAAAGGACGATTCACGAGGAACCGCCCCTTTGAAGTAGGGAAGTGGAGGGACTTCCCAAAGGAGTAGACAGATTCCGCAGAAAAAATGAAAAGATCAAGTTTGGGACTGCGGAATTGAGGAGAGAGATTCCCTCCAAGAGGTTGTCTACTCTTTTGGAAAGATTTCCGAAAAACGATGAGGGAGGGCGGGAAGGCCCAAAAAGTAAATGAATTGTGGCCTTCGCCTCGCCTCACCATTTTCCGGAAATTTTTGTTATCGGAAAGATGATGGAGAGGAATAATATCTCGGCTGTTGGAGCAATAATGAAATAATTAAATCCCCAGATGCCAAAATGTATATTTGAATGTCCGAGCCGATTCAAATGACAAGCAAGTGAATGAGCGGCGGACAAAGGTCTCTCTCCTCTGCATCATTTTTCCGATAAAAGTTTTTTATTTAAGGAACATATTAGTATAGCATGATTTTCATATTTTGTCAACGGTTTCGCAGTGTGTTATTGTTGGATTGTCTAAATTTACAGTAGTATTGGTGTCAGCTATTGATGACAAATTTGATGAATTGACGGAGTGTTATATTTGTAATACAATATTTTAATAACTATTTATCAATTTCAATTATGAATCTCATTCCCACGGTTATAGAAAAAACTCATTACGGCGAGCGCGCTTATGACATTTATTCTCGATTATTGAAGGATAGAATCATTTTTCTGGGAACAGGAGTGGATGATCAGGTTGCGAATTCCATTATTGCCCAGCTGTTATTTCTCGAGAGCGAGGATTCAAAAAAAGACATTAAATTATACATAAATTCCCCCGGCGGATCTGTGACAGCCGGAATGGCGATTTACGATACAATGCAATACATAAAGCCGGATGTGGCCACAATTTGCTTGGGAATGGCTGCCAGTATGGGAGCTTTTCTGCTCGCAGCCGGAGCTGGCGGAAAAAGGTTTTCTCTGCCAAATTCCAAAATTATGATTCATCAGGTGATGGGAGGCGCCAAAGGACAGGCCAGTGATATCAAGATTCAAGCTGAAGAAATTTTAAAAGTCAGAGAAACTTTGGACAAGATTTTGGCAAAACATACGGGACAGCCATTGAAAAAGGTAGAAAAAGACACTGATCGGGATTATTATATGACTGCGGAAGAAGCAAAGGAGTATGGGTTGATCGATAAGATCATTAAATAAGAATTATTTGAGGCATTTTTTCGAATCGGCTGGAAATTGTTTGCGTTTAATGATATAATTAGATTGTGATTTCTAAATTATTTTGTCTAAATTTAGTAAAAAGCGATTTTGCTGGTGTAAGCCATTGACAACATCTGAAAAGAATGCTAAAATTAAGAGTTAAATTAGAACAAAGTCCTCTCCAACGGACAGACACGACAAGCATGGGATTTTTACTTTAGGTTAAATCAGGCTTTTTGCTCGATTTCGCCTGAGTAAAAATTTTTTGTCTGTCCATTGGAGGGGAGTTTTATTTTAAAATGCAAAGATAAAAAAACGCGAGAAATTAATTCTCGCGTTTTTTGTTTGTTGTTATTGAGTTATCGGAGGTTCCGGCTCCGGTTGCACTGCTTCAGCTTCTTTGTTTGCTCCGATCAGAATGACTTCCTGCCAGGGAGAATAATGACTGCTCCAGGTTTCTTTGCTTTCAATTTCATCGGGCATTGTTATGTATTGATAGAAGACAGCATCAGCTCCGTTGTGGGCGTGTTCCATCATTTTTTTCTCGCCCGGTTTTAATTCTTCGGTTTCAATGAATTTCGTCGGACCCGGACTGGTAATGTTGAAAATGATTGGTTTTAATTTTGATAAATCATCGGTTTTATTTTGCCCTTCGAATCTAACTTTTCTGCCGTCCGATGTTCCCCAAAATTCAAAGGTCAGCAAATTGCCCTGCATTTTCGTTTGAATCAGAATATAGTTGTTCGTATCATTAATGAATCTGACATCAGGCAGGGGATCGTAAATGGTGGCGTCCGTTCCGGCAGGTTCATAATATGAAACTCGATATGTGTGCGGACTTCTCGCGGTCACCGGCAATCCGCTGGCAAGAATTGTTCGAAACAAAGTTGTCGCGATCTGGCACAATCCTCCGCCATATTCCGGAACCGTTTTGGTTCCTTTAATTACCAATTCCGGCAAATATCCGCCTTGCGAATTTATGTCGCCGAGCGATGCGACAAGACGAAATTCTTCATCCGGTTTTATCAGCAGTCCGTTGAGCGATGCCGCGCCGACTCCGATATTGTGTCTGCGGTTCGCGGGACTGCCGGAAAAATCAGAAATACCGATTCCGATTTGTTCTTTTATTCCGAGATCATTCACTTTTTCGGTTTTTATTTCCGGCTCGGTTTCACTGACAATCAGTTCAATTTCCGTATTGAATTTATTTACAATTTCATCAATCGTTTTTTTGTAAGTCGCGTCAATGTCTGCCGCTTGTCCGTTTTTGTGGCTCTCGAATTCAATCACTTTATTGTCTTTGATTTGAAATTTGGCATCAATTACCGGTTGATCGACCGATTGGGCGATGGCTTCCAGCTGTCCTTTTACGATTTGTTCATCCAGAAGAACCGCAATATTGCCGAATTCATCTTCGCCCAGAGAAATCCAATGAGTGAAATCTTCCCATTTGATCGGCCATTCTTGTTCCGCGTATTTGAATTTTACTTCAGGCAATTGCAATAATTTTTCGATTTTTTCTTTTTTCGCCAGCGCGGTTGTAATTGTAATATCAGGATAAGATTTTTCTTTGATCAGTGTGATTGGAATGTTTTGGAAATTTTTGATTGATCGTTCGAGCGTGTCAACGGCTGAAATATAATTGAATGTTTCGCCGGTATTTGATTCAGTGAAATCAATTTCAACTTGTTTGGTTTTCGAGTCGAGGATTTTCACATTGACAGCCGAATTTTTCACCGGAGTTTCCTGGAGTGAAAATGCCTGAGTCAGATTTTCTTTCAATGAATTTTTGTCAAAGCGATAATCCAAGGAAATATTTTTTTTGAATATCGGCAGAAAAGGAATTTGCAGATAATTCACCAGCCAATGATTTTGTCTGCCCGTTTTGAAGGCGCTGTCCGCCATATTGTCCAGATGAAGCGCCAGAATTTTGTTTTCTTCATTGGGAATCAGCTTCATTTGATTTTCCGCGTGAAATTCAAAGCCATTGCCATAGAGTTGTTTGAATTTTCCGTCAATGACATTGCCTGCCTGCGTTTTTGTCAGTCCGCTGAGGTCGAGTCCGTCGAGCATTACTCCCGGATATATTTTGTTCTGATATTTGTAGGCGAGCACAATCGAGGAAATTCCAAAAATGGCAATCAATAAAAAAATAATCGCAAATACAATTATTAACCATTTGACGGTTTTTGATTTTTTTTCAAGCGAAAAAAATTTCATACTAATTATCAATGATTTTGTTTAGAAATTCCTTTGCCAGATTTTCCTTGTCTTTTGTGTTAGTTTCCTCGATTTCAATCGAAACGATGACGGTAATTCCTTCGATGCATTTTTTCGGCAAATTTTCTTTCGGCCAATAGATGAGCTGGTGATTTTTCATAATAATCACCGCGTGGTCGCCCTCTGTTCTATCTATTGTACCCTCCATACAATTTTTCATAGAATTTTCGGTTAAGTTATTAAATTATTTTTTCCACCTCGCAAGTTTTGGTATTTGCTTTACTGCCAGCCATCTGAGGATTTTCGGAAATTTAATTTCATTTTTTAAAATATCATCAACGAGTTTTTGCATTTCCTTTATGGACATATTTGGATTTTTGAATTCACCATTTTGATAGCAGGAACTGCAATACTTCTTACTTAATGTGCCGTCTTTTTCCGATCCGCCTCCTTTTTTATCTTTGTTCAGAGGCATTCCGCACGATTGGCATTGTTTATATATTTTTTCCATAATTCTTCAATTAGTGTTGGGATTAGCGTTCGGATAGCAGCACAAAACATTATCCAAATATTCTATCCCGCAAAAATATTTACAAATTGATACATTTTTTATAGCGCATTTATGCTTTTTTGATTTTTCAGCAGTATTCCATGGACACGCATCTTGTTTCCAGGAAATATTCGAGGAATCGGTCGTAAGGTCAATGTCCATATTTGCGCCATCAAGTTTTCTGACAATTGTATTTTTTTCCATGGATTATGATTTTAATGCTCAGAAAATTTTGCCGAGGTTGTTGCTTCAAGAGAATATCTGCCGGCAATGGTTGAAATGTTTAATTTGCTAAAAATTTCCTCGCTCGCAGCGAAGAAACTCGTTTACCTGATTGGTTTGTAAAAAAACGGCAATTAATAATCGGGCAATTCTTTTACGCTGATTCCTTGTTTTTTTGTTTTTTCGATTTTTGGCAAAGTGATTTTCAGAATTCCGTTTTGCAGGATCGCTTGAATTTTGTTTTCATTGACATTTGCCGGCAGAATTATGCTTCGTGAAAATTTCCCCCAGTAGCATTCTCGAAACAAATAATCTTTTTCTTCGCGCGAAAATTCGTTTTCTCTTTGTCCTTGGATCGTCAGAATATCATCGTCAATGGAAATGTCAATGTTGCCCTGCTTCACTCCGGCGACCGGCGCAATGACATAAATATTTTCATTGTCCTGAAAAACATCGAGCGTGAGCTGGCCTTGCTCGGAAATTTCCGTTGCTTCGGCCAGAGTTGGCGTGAAAAAATGTTCGCGCACATCAGGTTCGTTGGTCGGTCTCGAGAGCTGATCAATGAAAAAAGTTTCCGGATCATAGTGTTTGTCCAGATCATCCAGATGTTTTTGCCATTCGGGAATTTCAAATTCCATTTTTTTATTTTATTTATTATTCACAGTTGTATTATAAAAGAAATCCGGCGTTTTGGCAATAGTTTTTTCGAGGAAACGGACCGTGATATTTCAAAAAGTTCAGTGTACAAAAAAAGCGAGCTTTCGCCCGCTTTTGGATTTTTATTATTCCGTTGGCGTTGTTTCCGGTTTTTCCTCCGGCATTTCCATGGGAACTTCAGGTTGCTTGTATTCAGCCGGCGGTTCGGGTGCGGGAACTGCAACCGGCGGCGCCGGCGCCGGCGCCGGCGCTTCCGTTGTTTGGCTGGCTTTCAGCGCGTCTTTCAATGTTTTTCCGGCTTTGAATTTTACGACTTTTGTCGGTTTGATATTCAGCGGTTTGCTCGGATCCTGAGGATTGACGCCGATTCTGCCTTTTCTGATTCTGGCGGAGAAAGTGCCGAATCCGGTCAGAGTCACTTCGCCGCCGGTTTTGATGGTATCAATAATTGTTGAGGTCAGACAGTCAAGCACATCTTCAGCTTGTTTTTTTGTGACGCCGCATTTGTTGGCGAGTACGCCCGCGAGTTCTGCTTTATTCATAATTTTTTGATTAATTTTTTATTAAAATCAATATTTAAATTTCTACATCAATATTTATTCTTTCTATTTGCACAGCCAATTTGGTTTCTGGCTTAATTATAACAAAAACCGCATTGACTTGGCAAATTCCGTGTTCCGGAATCTCATGTTCTCTCGGTGTTTGATAGAGAAATGTTTCCGTCACATTTTTCAGATCCAGTCCGAGGCTGGAGTTTTTTATTCCCACAAAGCCGACATCAGTGATGTGAGCGGTGCCGTTCGGCAGGATTTGTTCGTCAGCTGTTTGAATGTGCGTGTGCGTGCCGAGAACGGCGCTGACTTTTCCGTCGAAATATCTGGACAAAGTATTTTTTTCCGAAGTCGCTTCCGCGTGAAAATCGACAATTATCGCGGACAAATTTTCATCTTTGAATTGTTCCAATATTTTTTCCATTTCTCTGAACGGACATTCGAAATTCGAGCGGAAGAAAACTCGGCCGATCAGATTGACGATCAGGATTTTGTTTGTGCCGATTTCAATTACTTTGTATCCATATCCCGGAATTCCTTCAGGATAATTCGCCGGACGGATAATCGGAAGTTTGTTTTCCGAAAAAATTTTTTCAATTTCTTTTTTGTTGTCCCAGATATGATCGCCGGAAGTGAAAAAATCAATTCCAATGTCAAGCATTTCCTGCAGAGTGGATTCTGTCACGCCTTTTCCGTGCGCCAGATTTTCCGCGTTGGCAATGATTAAATCCGGATTGTATTTTTCCTTTAATTCGGGAAGAGCTTTTTTGATGGCCGCGCGTCCGCTTTTTCCCATGATATCGCCGATGAAGAGTAGTTTTAGTGATGACATAGTTTTGTGATTTGGTTAAGTTAGAGGAATTGAGTAATTAAGGGAAATGACGGCGTAATCCCTTTATTACTTTATTACTCAATTACAAGTTATTTGAGCAGCCGGTAATTATGAGAACAACTAAGAGGAATTGAGTAATTAAGGTAAATGTCGGCGTAATCCCTTTATTACTTTATTACTCTATTACAAGTTATTTGAGCAGCCGCCAATTACGAGAACGGCTAAATCGATCAATCTCTGAATCGCCTATCAATTAAATAATAGCAAATATGCTAAATTAAGACAAGCAAATAATTAAAATTGGAAACTTGTTCAAAACGGCGCCATCGGGGGCAATGTAAAGATGACGCATGATATTTATTCGGTTTTGACAAGTTGAAAGCTGTTTGAAGAAAAACAAAACTAGGATTTTTTCGTCCTAGTTTTGTCCACAGTTTTGTGTTGACGGCGATATAATTAGTTAGGCGAGGGTGAGCATAACGGAGTGGAGCGAAAGCGCAGCGACCCCTTGAGTTCTCTTTTGTGAAAAAAATCTAATTCAATTTTGGCACTTTTTATTTCGTTGACTATTATAGCCCAACCGAATTAGCTCCATACTCTGCCTGTGCTTGCGTGAATCCGTCATATTTCAACTGCTCAATTAAACTGCCACGAGAAAAAGCAAGCTCTCAAAACGAGGGTCAAAAACCATGAGATATTTTCTCTTTCAGTCAGCTTGGGGCGTTATGATGCATAATGAAAAATATAAACAGTATTATCAAAAGAAAAGAGGTGAAAACAAACATTATTACACCTGCCTATCAGCTATTGCCAGAAAACTTTTATGTGAAATTTATCATAATTTAAAAAAACATCCGTATTGTATCAATTGATTGGATTTGTCCACGGGGATTATTTGACTTCAGTATACGAGGGGTGAATGCCCAAAATCCAAAACTCCTTATTCTCTTCAAATAAAAGGCAAAAAGGAAGGGCTGTAAGTGGAGTGAATTTTTGCCTTTTATTTATTTGGTTCATTACTCTAATTTTTTATAAACTTCCTCAAACATTTTCTCTTTCACAAACTTTCCAAATTCCGCATTTTCTACAATCTTCTTGTAAATATCAAAGTTGGATTCAACCATAGTGTGTAATTGATCCTCAAAAATATGCGCAAATACAAGCTTGAGTGCATCTTTGGTGTTTGTCTTGGCGCTTTGGCTCAAAGTTTCATTTCCTGCCAATCTAGTTTGTAGTTCGGCAAAGAATACTTTGTCGCCTTCGGTGAAGTCGGTGCCAAATCGTTCGTTCACTTCATCAATTATGCGCGACAAAAATTCTTTTTCTTCGCCTGCGCCTTTTCCTGTTCCTAATCCCTCAATCGGTTTCAATTCGCCAGTCTTTTTCACCAACTCAATATTTCCGCTGGAGATCTGCTGGATGCGATAAGTGTCCATATTCACATTGTCGGTAATTTCCACCGGTAATCTTTCT